>MDTC01253099.1_pt1 | contig 11398 bp, 11 predicted proteins | sample 811181 | NCBI WGS metagenome assembly MDTC01 (sample SAMN05326644, study PRJNA326480) | marine metagenome | isolation source: seawater | place: Pacific Ocean: North | collected 2011 | reverse complement strand
TATATGTTTTTTATTTTAAAAAAACTTAAATTAATAAAAATTTTTATCAAAAATTATTTTTTCACTTAAATAGAAAAAGTAAAAGTTATTTTTTTTTAAGAAAAAACTCAAAGTTCTATTTCACAGAAACATTATTTTTTTGTAAAAACTAAATTATTCTTTTTAGAATTAAATTTTCAAAATTTATACAATTTATTTTTCACAAAAAACCCCAAAAAGCCGTATATCCCAGCTATTTACGGATATTTTCTCAACTTTTTGGCAATGAAAAGCAGCTCCAATAAGTTTGGGCTGAGGTTCATGATTATTTTCTCTACGAAATGAAAAACAATGGTCATAGTAACCTTTACCCATTCCAATTCGATTATAGTTTTCGTCAAATGCAACTGTAGGTGTGATAACTAATTGTAATTCTTTTGGAGATATATAGTTTTCATTTTCTGGTTCCCAAACTATATTTCTTTTTCTTATTAGAGGTGTATCAGGTTTAATTTCACAGAAAGATAATTCTCGATTATCATGCATTTTTGGAAGAAAAATGCGCTTTTTTGCGCGCCACCCATGCTCAATTACAAGTCTGGTATCAACCTCATCTATCATGGGTAGATAACAAGCTATTAATTCTGCATTTAAAAATTCACGCGATAAGATAATTTTTTTTGATATTTTTTCAGATGCAATTCTGCGCTCTTTGACACTCATATTGCGTCGAGCTAGAAGTGCTTTTTTGCGAGCATCGTTTTTCAAATTAAATACTACAATTATTTTTTTAAGATAGGCATCTCCCACTTGTGCCGTTGAGACCTATGCTCTCGAACCAGAGCATAAGGTGGGGAAAACCGTAGTTACAAAAGGCTAACTGTTATAACAGCTTTGCACACATGCAACTGACAGGCAGTGACCCCTAAGTAAAATAATTAGGGTCGAGAGTCTAGACCTCTATCGAACACTGCAGGAGATGCCAGGTTTTAAATTTTATATTTACGTTTCCAAAATACTTAAAGATCGAGCTGTTGAGTGCTTCGCAAGACATCATCAACGCGATCCGATATTTTTTTTAAACGCTCACTTATGCTTCCTTCTAGTTGTTGATCGCGTGCATCAGCGTGAATTATTTCATTTGCCATATTTAGCGCTGCCATTACAGCAATCCTATCAAGACCAACAATTCTTCCGCTATCATATATCTCACGCATTTTTGCATTAAGAATTTCAGCAGAGTCAAGTAAATTAGTTCGCTCACTTGATGGGCAAGCCACTTGATATTCTTTATCTAAAATTCTCACGCTAACTTGGGCGCTTTTTTCAGTCATAAATAGCACTCCCTCTTTTTAATTAAGAGCTTTGTTCCATTCCTTTGAGGCGCCCTATCATTGCCTCAACTCTTGCGCGTATTTGTTCATTTTTTTGCAACAAACTAGCACGTTCATTAGTTAACGCATCTTGACGTTGCTTTAGTGATCGATTTTCCTTTTGGAGTTGATCGCAAACATCTACTAAGGCATCAACACGCTTCTCAAGCCGCTTCAGTTCATGTTCAAATTTTGAATTATTATTATTCATAACCACAATATAATCAGGCATACACTGAGAAGCAATTGTTGTTTACAAAAGACTATGTCCAAAAATAGTCAAAAAGTGCAGTCCATGGGATCATAAGAGATTGTTGACAAAGAAAAGGTTGGCGTTTAAATGGATGATAAGGTTGAATTCAATCAACTTGAGGAAATGTTAAATCAATGTGGATCAAGCTGGGATGCTGCGCAAAGTCATGGACTTTTGACAGGTCGTCTGGTTGTCGGAGGTGCGCCAATTGGTGCGGAGTGGTTGCTTCAAGTGCTTGAAGATACCGATAAAGACACTTCTTACCATAAAAACTGCACCAAACAACTGGATGCATTGTATCAATCTACATTTTGGCAACTAACAGAACGTTTATCAGGTTTTATATTAATATTGCCTGATGATACAGAAGACGTCTTTTATAGAGTAGAAGCATTAGCTAAATGGTCAGAAGGATTTCTTCATGGTTTGGTTTCAGCTAAGGAAGACGAAGATTTAAAAAAACGTTTAAGTGCAGAGCCATTATCAGAGATTATTAAAGATATTTTGCAGATAACACAGGTTGGAATAGAAGATGAAAGTGATGAAGAGAGCTGTAATACAGCTTATTTTGAATTGGTAGAATATATCCGTATAGCTGTACAGCTCTGCTACGAAGAGTTATCAGATGTCCGCAATGTGAAAGGTTGAGCACTTATGAAACATGATGAATTTAAGAGACGTCGCCGACAGTTAATGCGAATGGTTGGAAAGGAAGGCATTGCAATATTGCCTGCAGCTCCACCTAGAACTCTTAGTAGAGATGTTGAATATCGATTCAGGCAAGATAGTGATTTTTTTTATTTAACCGGCTTTGAAGAGCCTGAAGCTGTGGCAGTCTTGATTCCAAACAGAATTAGTGGTGAATATTTATTATTTTGTCGAGATAAGAATCCTGATAAAGAGCAATGGGAAGGAGTGCGGGCTGGCCAAGAAGGAGCGATAAACAAGTTTGGAGCAGATGATGCTTTTCCGATAGAAGACCTTGATGATATTTTGCCTGGCATTATGGAATCTTGTACTCGTGTTTTCTACACAATGGGAGTTTATTCTGAATTTGATTCTCGAATGGCTGAGTGGGTGAATACTTTGCGCTCAAGGTTAAGGCGAGGTTCAAAAACTCCTCATGAATTTATTGCACTAGATCATTTGTTACATGATATGCGTCTTTATAAAAGTCGTAGTGAATTATCAGCAATGCGTAAGTCTGTAAAAGTTGCTGTTAAAGCACATGAAAGAGCAATGCGTATAACCGAGCCGGGCTTATTTGAATATGAAATTGAAGCTGAATTTACTCATGAGTTTCGGAAAAACTGCGCTTTTAATTCTTATAATCCAATTGTGGGCAGCGGAAAAAACAGCTGTATTCTGCATTATGTTAAAAATGATAAAAAACTTGAGAATGGTGAACTATTGCTTGTAGATGCCGGCTGTGAGCTTGACTACTACGCTTCAGATATTACGCGTACGTTTCCAGTAAATGGTAAATTTAGTCCAGAGCAGCTTGGTATATATGAAATTGTTCTCTCAGCTCAAGAGGCGGCAATTGAAAAGACAGTGGTAGGAAACCACTGGAATGAGCCTCATGATGCAGCTGTTAGAGTGATTACAAAAGGTCTCAAAAAATTAGGTTTACTTGAGGGTTCATTATCTAATCTTCTCAAAACTGAAGCTTACAAAACATTCTACATGCATCGAACGGGACACTGGATTGGAATGGATGTTCATGATGTTGGAGATTATAAAGTTGGAAATGAATGGCGAATTCTTGAAGCAGGTATGGTTACCACAGTGGAACCAGGTATATATATTGGAAATTCAAGTAAAGTTCCAAGAGCATTTCGTAATATCGGCATTCGTATTGAGGATAATGTTGTTGTTACAAAAAAAGGTCCGGATGTAATTAGTAAAAGTTTAGTCAAAGAGCCAGATCAAATTGAATCCTTAATGAAGGTCGGATAACTAATTGGATAGCAGCTTAAAGAATTTTGATATTGTAATTGTAGGAAGTGGCATGATTGGCACTAGTCTTGCTTTAGCGCTTGCTCCACTAAACTTAAATATAGCTATTGTTGAATCTATTAAAGCTGAGAATAGCAAACATCCGAGTTTTGATGATCGCTCAACTGCTTTATCTAGAAGTACACAAAGGATGCTCATGGCGATGGACCTTTGGAATGAAATAATTATCGCTAGCTCTCCAATAAAGCATATTCATGTTTCAGATAAGGGCCGTTTTGGTTTCTCTCACATTGATGCTAAGGAGGAGGGAGTTGAAGCGCTTGGTTATGTTGTAATTAACCGTGTTCTTGGAGAGATTTTAAATTCATCATTACGTTCAAAAAAAAATGTCAGTGTTTTCTGTCCTGCCAAAGTTCATAATATTAAATTTGATAATAATAGAGTTACTGCAAAAGTTACATCTGAAAATGATGAATTTATCTTATCTTCAAAATTGATAGTGGCTGCAGATGGAGCTAATTCTAGTGTCCGTGAAATGATGGGTATAAAAGTAGTAAAGAATGATTATGCTCAACGTGCAGTTATTGGTAATTTAGTTTCTGAAAAACCATTATTAAATCGTGCATTTGAGAGATTTACTCCTCAAGGCCCTCTTGCAATATTACCATTAGTGGGTGATCGAGCAGGCTTTATTTGGACTGTCAACGAAAACGATGCAAGTCGAATAAGCTCGTTAGATGATAATTCTTTTCTTGATGAAATACAGGAGGAATTTGGATATAGGCTAGGTAAGTTTTCACGTTTAGGTACTCGTACAAATTATCCATTAGTTCTTAGTAAGGCGAGTCAACTAACAGTATCAAGAGGTGTGCTAATTGGAAACGCAGCACATGGACTTCACCCTGTTTCTGGGCAGGGCTTTAATCTTGGAATGCGAGATGTTGCTGCTTTAAGTGAATGCATAGCAGATAATTTATCAATGTCTAGTGATGCTGGTGACAGGGAAATCTTGGATCGTTATGCAAGTTGGCGAAGGGCAGACCAAAAAAAATTAGTTTACTTTACGGATAATTTAGTTCGACTTTTTGGCAGTTTGCGTACTGACATAAAAGTGCTCCGAAACATTGGAATGATTGGTTTTGACTTAATTCCTGGAGTGCGATCAATTTTTGCAAAACATACAATGGGTTTAGCAGGTGAATTACCTCGTCTCTCTCGTGGGGTACCTTTACGTTGAAAGATAAATTCAATATCACAATTACTGGTGCTGGAATTACGGGTTTAACATGTGCGGCTTTGCTTAGCAAAGGGCGTCATGCTTCAAAATTTAAAATCAAAATAATTGATGCAAACCCACGACCTATCTTTTCACTAAAAAATGATATTTCATTGCGTGTATCCGCAATATCCAATGGTTCAATAGACATATTAAATATGATTGGGGCTTGGCCTTCTATAAAAAATACTCGTGTTTCCCCATTCACTGGAATGCGTGTTTGGGACAAAAATTTTGAGTCAGAGAGTAAATCGTCTTTATATTTTGATGCAGCAGAATTTGCCATTCCTTATTTAGGGTACATCATTGAGAATAATTTAATTAAAGATGCTTTACTCAAGACATTAGAAGACACGAATGTTGAAATTTATTTTGATACGAAAGTTAGAGAGATGCCTAAGGGAGATCTTATCATTGGGTCTGATGGCCCTAATTCATGTATCCGAGAATTTGCAGGCATAAAAAAAAATATATGGCCTTACAATCAAACGGCATTTGTAACCAACGTTAACGTCGAATATGATCATAATAAGGTTGCTTTACAGCGATTCCTTGAAGATGGCCCTATAGGTATTTTACCTCTGTCTTCAGGCCAAGTATCTATTGTCTGGTCAACAACACCAGAAAAAGCATCTAGCTTTATGAAGTTAAGTGATGATCAAATTAGTGAAAAAATTACGCATGCTTCTGATGGTATCCTTGGAAAAATGTCTTTATCTGGATTAAAAGGCTCATTCCCCCTTTTTGCTCAGCATGCTGAAAGATATGTAAAATCTGGAATTGCACTAATTGGTGATGCTGCCCATGCGATTCATCCATTAGCGGGTCAAGGAGCTAATTTGGGATTCCAAGATGCTCTTGAGCTTACTTCTGTTTTAAATACTGCCATAGATAATGGTTTATATCCTGGAGATTATCCTGTCCTTCGTCGTTTTGAGCGAGCTCGTAAAGGGCCAAATTTAACTATGTTGCACTTTATGACTGGCCTAAATAAGCTTTTTATAAATGATTCCAATTTAATAAAATTTATAAGAAAGACGGGAATGCAAATTTTCAATAATAGCGGGCCAATTAGGGAATATGCAGTTAAGGTTGCTCTAGGTGTTAAATAAATTCAAAGAGAAATTTGATAATTTAGCTTCATGGTGAATTGTTTACTGGTAACTATTGAAGTAGTTGTATAAAATAATTTCATTAATCTATAACGTGGGCAGAAGAGGTCTCGTTAAATCGAGGCGCCGAAGGCGCAACACGCCCGGAAACGCTCAGGCAAAAGGACTGAACACGTTGATTAGCTCTGGAGAGCGGCTTAAGAGGCCCACCGAAGGGGTATACGATTTTTAAAGTCGTTGATCTCTCAGGTAGCAAAGGACAGAGGGGCGGCATTTATTTGTGGCCGTTGTTTTTTGTTTTGCAAAACCTAACTAAATTTTGAGAGCTAATGGGATTAAAAACTTCACTTTATGATATTCATAATGCAGCAGGCGCTCGTATTGTAGATTTCGGTGGATGGAACATGCCCTTGCATTACGGTTCACAGAAGCAAGAACATCTTTCAGTTCGGCAAAACGCTGGTATTTTTGACGTTTCACATATGACAATCGTTGACTTATCAGGAAGCCAAGTTCGAGACTTTCTACAATACTTGTTAGCGGGTGATTTAGGAAAGCTTAAAAATATTGGTAATGCCCTTTATAGTTTAATGTTAAATTCTAAAGGCGGAATTATTGATGATTTGATCGTTTACTATCTACAAGATTCAAATTATAGACTAATTACTAATGCTGCAACTCGCGAAAAAGATTTATCTTGGGTACGGCAACAAGCTGAGCCATTCAATATCAAAATTAAAGAGCGAAATGATCTATCAATGATCGCGATTCAAGGGCCGCATTCAAGAGAATTAGCAATCGATTGTTTGGGTTCTGAATTCAGAAATAATGCACTAATGTTGAAGCCCTTTAACTCTCTCCAGGCAAACAATATATTCTTAGCAAGGACAGGTTACACAGGCGAGGATGGCTGGGAATTATGCATGCCTCATGCTGACGCTCCTAAAATTTGGAATCATTTATTATCAAAAGGCATAGCGCCTTGTGGCTTAGGAGCTCGTGATACCCTTCGCTTGGAAGCTGCTTTAAATCTTTATGGAGTGGATATGGATGAATCTACTTCACCTCTTGAATCAGGTTTAAATTGGACCATTGGATGGGATCCCAAAGATCGTAATTTTATCGGTCGAAAAGCAATTGAAGAGTTACGGAGTTCTCCAACTAAGAAAAAATTTGTCGGTTTATTATTAGAGGATAAGGGTGTTCTCAGGAACGGACAAAAAGTATTTGTTGATGGATTTGGAGAAGGTGAAATAACCAGCGGTGGATTTTCACCAAGCACTGGAAGATCTATTGCATTGGCTAGAATGCCAGCTGGCGATTATGAAGATGCAAAAGTTAAAGTTAGAGAAAAGTTTTTAAATGTTCGAGTAGTTAATACGCCATTTGTTTATAAAGGAAAAATTAAAATAGACATTGAGGAAAAAATTTATGAATAAAATAGCTGAAGATCTCTTATTCACAAAGGATCATGAATGGTTACGTCGTGACAACGATGGACTATTAATTGTGGGCATCACTGACCATGCGCAGGCCGCACTAGGCGATTTAGTTTATGTTGAGCTACCTACTGTAGGCCAAGAAGTTATTGAGTCCGGAGAGATGGCAGTTGTAGAGTCAGTGAAAGCAGCTTCAGATGTTTATTCTCCTATTACTGGAAGTATCGTGGAAATTAATCAATTGCTTGAGGATACACCAGAGATAATTAATTCTGATCCTTATGGCGATGGCTGGATAGCACGAATAAAATCTGTAGATAAAATTATTGATAATAATTTTATGTCATCCGATGACTATGAACAATTCATTGATAACCTAGAAAATTAAAAAATGCCCTTCATACCTCACACAGAAAAAGATAAGCAAGAAATGTTGGAAACAATAGGTGTTGATTCTATTGATGATCTATTTAGTGAAATTCCAGCAAAACTCAAAATAAAAACATTAGAAAATGTTCCAAAAGCTCTTAGTGAAATGGAGATATCCCGGCTGATGAGAGAGCGTGCAAAATTAGATGGGCTACCAATGTGTTTTTTGGGTGCCGGCGCTTATGATCACCATATTCCAGCAGCTGTCTGGGAGATAACAACTCGGGGGGAGTTTTATAGCGCCTACACCCCCTATCAAGCTGAAGCTAGTCAAGGCACTTTGCAAGTCATTTATGAGTATCAAACAATGATTACCGAGCTTACTGGACTGGATGTAAGTAATGCGTCTTTATATGATGGTGCATCTGCCTTAGCTGAAGCTTCACTTATGGCTGTTCGTATAAATAGAGGTATTAATAGTGGCCGAATTTTATTGGCTCCTGGCGTGAACCCAACATATGAAAAAGTTGCATCATCAATAGCCGGTTCACAAGGTGTAACATTTGAGCGACTTCCATCAGATATAAAAACTGGCAATATCGATTTTAATGCAATTAAAGATTTAAAAGATATGGTTGCGGTTGTGATTCAGCAGCCATCCTTTACTGGAACATTAGATGATGTTGATCAACTAACAGACTGGGCTCATGCAAGTGGGGCTTTATTAATAAGCATCACCAATCCTACATCTCTTGCACTTTTGAAAGCTCCTGGAGATTGGGGTACTGAAGGAGCAGATATAGCAATAGGTGAAGGCCAACCACTGGGTATTCCGATGTCATCTGGAGGTCCATATTTTGGATTTATGACGTGCAAGCAAAAACATGTAAGACAGATGCCAGGTCGAATTGTTGGACGCACCACTGATCTTGATGGGAAAAATGGGTTTACACTAACGTTGCAGGCTCGTGAACAACACATTAGACGATCAAAAGCAACCTCAAATATATGTACCAATCAAGGACTTATGGTAACAGCTGCAACAATTTATATGTCACTACTTGGGTATGAGGGAATAAAAAACGTAGCAAATAGTTGCCATGAAAATACAAGAATTCTTATCGATGGCTTAACTAAGATAGATGGAATAGAGCGATTGTATGAAGGACCTTTTTTTCATGAAGTTGCACTAAAATTTGATCAACCTGTGGCTCCTTTGCTAGAAGCATTAGCAGGTCAAAATATTTTAGCCGGTTTAGACATAACGGAATTTGTTGGAGTAGATGCTCTTCTTGTTTGTGCTACAGAAACAAAAACTAAGAGTGATCTCAATAAGTTTATAGAATCTTTTTCAAAGATAATCTCCCTTTGAAATAATATTGGTAACAAGTTAGTAATTATATAAGCATGTTATTTTTTGCATTGGAAATTTAAAGAAATGAGTAATCGATTTGTGAATGAATTAATTTTTGAGAAATCTCGTAATGGTCGTCGTGCATTTGCTCAGGCTCCTGTTAAACCAAAAATTTCGGACATTCCATCACATTTAACTAGAACAGATAAGCCACTTTTACCAGAGGTATCTGAATCGCAAACTGTTCGTCACTTTACCCAGTTATCACAGAAGAATTTTTCAATTGATACACAATTTTATCCATTGGGCTCATGTACCATGAAACACAATCCGAGAGCTTGTAATTCATTAGCACTGTTACCTGAGTTCGCTAGCCGACATCCTTTAGGCCCTGTATCTCATGGCCAAGGTTATTTAGTTTGTATGTTTGAACTTCAAGAAATGTTAAAAGATGTAACTGGCATGAAGGGTGTTTCTTTAACTCCAATGGCAGGGGCTCAAGGTGAGTTAGCAGGTGTAGCAATGATAAAAGCTTATCATGAGGCACAAGGAAATTTTGATCGCACAGAAATTATATGCCCTGATGCTGCTCATGGAACTAATCCTGCGACTGCAATGATGTGTGGATGTCAAGTTGTTGAAATACCAACTGGGCAAGAAGGTGATATTGATTTTGAAGCCCTTAAATCAGCTCTTGGGCCAAAAACTGCTGGAATTATGTTAACAAATCCATCAACTTTGGGTGTATTTGAACGAAGAATTAAAGAGGTAGCGGATCTTGTGCATGAAGCAGGGGGGTTACTTTATTACGACGGAGCTAATTTAAATGCTATCTTAGGTAAAGTTCGACCTGGTGATATGGGTTTTGATGTTATTCACATGAACTTACATAAAACTTTTTCAACACCCCACGGCGGTGGAGGTCCAGGTTCAGGCGCTGTTGGAGTTAATGACCGTTTATTGCCATTTTTACCAATACCAATTGTTGGTAGTAAACAGTCTGGAAAAAAAACTACATATCATTGGTTGACAGAGAAAAATTTACCTCAAAGCATTGGTAGATTATCAGGTTTTATGGGTAATGCAGGCGTTTTACTTCGCGCTTATGTTTATATGCGTATGGTTGGGCGCGATGGAATGAAGCGCATTTCTGAGTACGCTACACTTAATGCAAACTATTTATCTTCAAAGCTTAGAGCAGCTGGATTTGAATTAGCTTTTCCAAACAGAAGAGCAAGCCATGAATTTATCATTACATTAAAAAATGAAGCAAGATCATATAATTTGACAGCTATGGATTTAGCAAAAGCATTGTTAGATAGAAATTATCATGCCCCAACAACCTATTTTCCATTATTAGTGCCAGAGTGCTTACTTATTGAGCCAACTGAAACTGAAAGCAAGGAGACATTAGATGCTTTCGTTTCTGTAATGATTGAAATTTTGACTTTAGCAAAAGAAGGTAATGAATTTAAGGATGCTCCATATTCTATGCCTGTACGGCGTTTGGATGATGTCAAAGCAGCTCGACAATTAGACTTAACCTTTAAATTAACTTAGGTCTTTTATAAATTTTTAAAATAAAAGATTTCCTTCTTCAAAAACTTCACTCACAAGTAGTAAATAATAAATAAATTATTATTAATTTTAAATCCAGGAGATATATGACGCAGTTTAGAGTTTTAAAAGCAGTTTCCCTGCTATTAATTAGCACTATAGTAATTGCTGAAGAGGAAGCCCTTTGGACTAAAACGCTCGAGCAAATATCCTCTGGTGTTGTTTCTATAAGGGTTGATAGTACACGAGCTTTTGATACTGAATGGAATTCTTCATCTCAAGCAACTGGTTTTGTTGTTGATGCTAAACGTGGAATTATTCTAACGAATCGTCATGTTGTAACTCCGGGACCAGTTATTGCAGAGGCTGTTTTTAAAAATAATGAAGAAGTAAGTTTAGTCCCAATCTACAGAGATCCTGTGCATGATTTTGGGTTTTACCGTTACAATCCAAATGAGCTTCAATTCATTGATCCTACCGAACTTATTTTGTTACCTGACGCTGCTCGAGTTGGCATGGACATAAGAGTAATTGGTAATGATGCTGGGGAGCAATTGTCAATTTTAGCTGGCACGATTGCTAGACTAGATAGACAAGCGCCAATGTATGGACGAGGTAAATATAATGATTTCAATACATTCTACTATCAAGCAGCATCCAGTACTTCAGGCGGATCATCTGGTTCGCCTGTTGTTGATATCGATGGTAATGTAGTTGCATTAAATGC
>MDTC01041228.1_pt1 | contig 11398 bp, 12 predicted proteins | sample 811181 | NCBI WGS metagenome assembly MDTC01 (sample SAMN05326644, study PRJNA326480) | marine metagenome | isolation source: seawater | place: Pacific Ocean: North | collected 2011 | reverse complement strand
TAAAGTCATGTTTAAGATTTCAGTGCATGATCAAGAGGCTTTGCATGCATTCTTGGACGGTACTAACCCTGTGTCAAAACCTGTTTTCGACGAGGTCATGGAGGGCTACGAGATCTATGAAATACAGAGGGTGTAACACATTGATCAACTGAGGCTTATGCGTCGTTGATGCCATGGAATAACAAAGTTCATTCAGCAATGCGCTGCAATGCTCAAGGCGGTGGAAGGAGGGTTGGAACTTTGACCGACTCAGTTCCAAATTCGGGCTAAGTCACGAGGCCACGGGTCCGCAAACTCGATGCCCGAGCGCCATAGTTCTATTTCCTCTTCCGTTAGGAAACATGATTCAAGAGCAGCTGTAAACTCATCCACATTGCTCTTATTTCCGATAACCGTGAGGTCGCATCTTCTATCACCGAAACGCCCCTTTTGGAGGTCGAGCATTTTTCTCAATTCGGCGAGTTCCATTTCAGAGACTCCAGAGTCGGCCTCTTCAGCGATTCCAGCCCGCCAAGATCCTGTGACCTCAAGATTGATTCCTCCTGCTGCTTGGTTCCAAAGCATCGCAAATTTGTCTCTACTAGCCAGCCAGAAAAATCCTTTGCTCCGATAAACCTGGTCATTCAAATATTTGTGGCAAACGTCCCACAACCTTTGAGGATGGAAAGGTCTATCGTCCCGAATGACTCTAGTCGCGATATTGTACGGCCGATCTTGTGACGATGCAGAGTCAAGGGTCTTCGAGAGTTCTTTAACTAAGATTTCCGTATTTCGATAATTGTATTCAGTTAGAGCGAAGATCGATTCGAATGACATCTTGCCATAATGCAACTTTTGTAGCACGGCGTTTGGATTGATACGAGATAGTATGGGTTCAATCAAGCCAACCGTTCTAGCTGCTATTCGATCTGATTTAGTCAAAAAAATGTGACTCGCAAACATGATTTGCTCAACAAGCAAGTTCACCGTATTACGTTTTCCGCTTTCAAGGTTTTGTTGAAATTTTGGAATTAGAGCGCTTCCACTGTCATAATCGTGACCGAGCATCAGGCTATCAACTAAAACGAATACGCCGATAAGTTTTTCTGTCGAACTTTTTTGAAAGTATTGAATCAGTGGCATTGGATGGCAACTGCCGGAAGTTTCAATGATGATCAAATCAGGCGGAGTTGGAGAATTGACTTCGAACTGTCGGAGAGCTTGGTTAAGTTTTTCAATCCCTTTTGAACTGCTAAGCACGCAAGAGTGAATAGAAACCATCACATCTTTATTGTCTTCAATTGCAGCGGTGTTGCCGATTAGTTCTCCGTCAACATCAAGCTCGCTCATGTCGTTAACAATCGCTCGTACATCACATCCCATTCTTTTCGCTTGGCCCAGCAGGTTGCGGAAAAGTGTAGTCTTCCCAGATCCAAGGAATCCATTCAAAATTATAACTGGCGTTTTTGTTGCTTGAGTCATGAAGTGAACGATTGAATAGCGTTAAAGCGCTGATGTTTATTCCCGCCGGTACAAATCACCTGAGATTGGTTGCTTGGTTTAACACGGAGGGGGCGTGCAGTAAAGGTCAGTCTAAATGCTCGAACGAGGGCGCATTCGATTTGAGAATAAGATATTTTGTACCCATCGGGCCTGCGCTTTAGCGGCGAACTTTGGCGTTGCAGCAGAATGAATGAGGACGTTGTATATCATGCACCTCATTTGGCCGGTCCTGATTGAGGTTCAGTGAAGGACGATGCTGTTCATATCAGCGGCACCCGAAATCGACTCACTGGAAAACGGTATTTCTCCTAATTAAATCAAAATAGCCCCTTCAAGGTATGCACTGAGAGCTGTTCGCTTTCGACTTTTGTTAAGTCAAGGAAGCGAGGGCATGCACTTGGCAAATGGCCTTCAATGTTTAGTCTTCAGAATTTAATCCGATTTGACATGATTCAGTTGTTTTACGGTTCCGATACCCACAAGACCCATGAAGTGGTGCAATCGACTATCCTGCCGCTGCTTCGGATAGAGGGGATAGACGTGAGGGACAAAGTAATTCCAGAGTTGACTGACAGCGATTGGATTGAACACGACATGTTCATTTTGGGGGTGCCTACATGGTATTATGGGGAACTCCAGAGTGACTGGGAGGCTTATTTTGATCACTTCAAAACGCTCGATTTCAAGGGCAAGACAATAGCGCTCTTTGGCCTCGGGGATCAATGGGGATATGATGAATGGTTCATAGATGGGGTGGGTATTTTGGCTGAAGTGCTGCTTGAAAATGGCGCCGAGCTCATTTGTCCATGGCCTACTGAGGGTTACGATTTTCAAAAGTCCCGCGCACTCAAAAATGAAGGGGAATTTTACGGTTTAGCCCTAGATGAGGATAACCAATATGAACTTACCAAAACGAGATGTGAGATGTGGGTGCCTCAAGTTGTGGCAGCATTCAAGAAAAGAGGCCTTAAACTTCAATCAGGACTGCCCGTTGATGTGAACCCAGCTGATGCGAATAACGATGAAAAGCCTTTCGACCATCTTGAACTTGGGCTACATTGACTTCCCACATGCAATTTCTGCGACGATGAAAATGTCCAAACTGTTTTACTATCTGCAGCTGTTGATTCTCGCAGTATTCATCTCCAGTTGCGGACAAGACGAGGAGCACTCTGAACTATTCGACTTTGATTTAAACAACGGCATATCACTTGAGAGTACAAATGAGTTTCTTCAATTGTCCATGTCGTATGTTGACACGTTGTATCAGTGGGACACCGTCCATCTTAATTTGAACGATGGTGCGGCGGGTGATTCGCTAGTCACGGGATGTGGAAACTGGAATTATGAGGTGAATCCTACAACGACCGTTGAATTATGGTTCACCGACACATGGGTCGAAGATGGTATCTATGGATTTTCGAGCGATGTGGTCGCGAATGATTTTGGTATCATCATTCGAAAAGACCTGATTTTTGGCCCCGCCTATGAATTTGGAAATTTCATTGTGGAAAATGCGATGATTAGCCAGAACACATTAGCACGAGGTTTTACAAATGTGAGCGACTCAGAGCCCAGCAAGGTCGCAAATGCCTACATGAAATTGGAACACTGGAATACTTCGGACCAAATGATGCGTTTTGTTCTCGAGCTGCAAAATGGAGATGTCGTGCGAGGATCCTACAGTGGAATGTTCCAGCCTTTCAGACGCATTGAGTATGACAGTGACTGTGACTGACTCGAATTTGCCTCAAGTTCTATTTTGTAGAGTGCTTAAAGTCTTGCTGTCTGTTGTTCAATGCGCTAAATCTGCAAGCACAGGTGAGACAAATCGAGCACAGTCCGTTTTTATTCCTCACGGGTGAGATTCTGCGGTAGTATTTGATACAGCAGGCAGTCATACTCGGCTCGGAGTAAGCTTCTAAATACGTTGCCGGTGACTTTCAGCCACAATGTGCCTCACACTGAGGCGCTCCGCACTGACAGTACTTCATGTTGTAAACGTGCAGACCTATTAGCGCCGTAGCCGCCGTGTATTTCGCTGCAGGGAAAAAGAATTCGGGTGCGAAGGCCTCCATCAAAACCGACCATGCCAAAACTCCCCATGTCACCCACAAACTGCGCCAAACCCAGTTTTTGGAACTGGTTTGCATCGAACGGAAAACGGCTAGCCCGGATACCACCAGGAAGACAACGTCAACAGCGCGCCACCATGTGGGGGCGCCGCTGCAGCAGGTGCTGGAACAGGCCTGCGCTACGAACAGAAACGGCGTAGCCAAGCAGTGTATCATGCAAAAGAAACTTGCCGCTGCTCCAACAGAATCCGCTTTGAGGGAAAATGATGCCATTAAATCGGAATGAGGTGCAAAACTAACTTCAAATCGTATTATTGCAACACAGTCGCATTAATTATTTGCCATGGGCGTAACTCGCAAAACACGGAACCTTGAATTGGTGCTCGATGCATTTCGCAACGCGCAGGAAGCGTTGTCTGCCCAACTTCTGATGGAGCGCTTGCCAGCAGATGTGAACCGATCCACCGTTTATCGGCTGCTGGATCGGCTCGAAGATGATGGAGTCGTGCATTCGTTTCTCGCTTCCGAGAACATCAAATTTTACGCCTTGTGCAAAGAATGCCCCCCATCTGTTCACGTGCACAGCCACGCTCACTTCCAGTGCAATTCATGCAGCCAAGTTGTGTGTCTGGAGCAGGAGGTGGTTGTGCCGACTCTGAATCAATACCGCGTGGATGAAGCCCAAGTGCTGCTCAAAGGGCAATGCGCGACATGTATGCGGTGACGAGGTAAATAAAATGAGGCACGCGTTGAATCAAGTCGTGTTTGGTTTTTTCTTTCGAAAAAAATGATGAAAGACATACTCGTTGTTGGAATGCTTAAAGAGGGACAGCTCCCCAAATTCATGAGTTTCATGCAGTCTGATGAAGGAATTGCTGAACGGAAGAATATTGCTGACTTGAGCAAGACCATTGGAACGTTTGCGCCAGACCAACGTAAAGTCATGTTCAAAATCGCGGTCCATGATATGGATGCATTGCATGCATTTTTGAACGGTTCGAATCAAGTGTCGAAGTCTGTTTTTGATGCTGTGATGGAGAGCTACGAAATCTATTAGCTCAATCAGGTTTGAGGTCTGATTGAGAGTCAGTAACAAAGAAGGCGAGCTTGGCTCGCTTTTTTTCTGTCCATTAAAATCTGGCATCTAGGCGCTTGATGTCACCATTACGTAAATAAAATGTGATTGAAATCACAAATTGAAATCTATGTCCTATCCTTGCAAAAATTTTTTTGCTATGAAACACATCATTCAACTCTGTTTATTGGTCTTCATGGGCCTGAACTTAAACGCCCAAACTTGGGTGAATTTCGACTTTACTGTCCCAATGGATAAAGCTGAGGCTTTCAATGCAAATTGGGCGGAATTCATGAACACGGAGACTGGAAAGGCACTCCCAATGTGTTTCATGAGCCAACATGAAATGGGGGCAGCAACTCACAATACGTCCATTTCCTTTGTCTCGGACGATGTAAATGACATGGCGCCGCTGTTCGATTATCAGGCGATTTTTCAGAATCCTGATTGGATGAAAATGTGGGCATGGTTCGGCATGAATGTAGAGCCCACTCGCCAGCAAACAGGGGTCCGCTTAATGGGTTCAACTGAGAAAGAAGGAAACTTCTACCAGGCATTTTGGGGCATTGAAGTCGCTGATCCGATGGCCACGGCAGCGGCTTTTGACCAACTCATCAAAGACAGCCAAGCCGACCTCGATAAGTACAATGTCGAAATCGCATTGCACCAAGCGATGGCAGGTCAAGATGGCGCAATTTCGCACTACATCTCGGCTAACTTTAAGGATTATGTGACCTTCATGACCGCGTCGCAAGCTATGTACCAATCGGAAGGCTTTGGTAAGTTTGCGCAAGCCACTGCGGCAAACAGAAATCCGTTGACGTGGACCCGAACGATTATGGGAGCCTTCAACGCGCCAGAATAATTCCTTCTATTGAGCATTCGCTTATTCATAACCTCCAAAAGCCCGGCCAAACGCTGGGCTTTTTTAGTCGGCATAATTCTTTGATTGTCCCGACCCGACCTTCCTTCCATATATTGCGGGATTCACAGGATGATTTCATCCCCAAACACCGGCCACGCTATGAAATGGTTACAAGTTCTTTTTTGCTGTGTTTCACTCCAAACCTATGCGCAATGTGAGTTCACGGAGGTGAGCATTGAAACGTCAACCGCCCAATGGGGCGATGAGATGTCATGGGAACTCTTTCAGGCTCTGGACGGCAGCGAGCCGTTGTTGATTGCATCGTTTCAAGGTGAGTCAAACTGGACGACGTCGAGTCAAGTGCTGTGTTTGGAGGACGGGTGCTATTTTTTCTCTGCTTTAGATTCTTGGGGCGATGGGTGGAATGGGGGTGAGATTTCCAGCTCGCCGCTGCTTGAGGGGTTTCTCGATTCCTTTACACTGGACGATGGCTACGCGGGCTATCTCGCTTTTCAGGTTGGAGAAGGAGCGTGCGACGTGAGCTTGCCGGGATGCACCGAGCCGGACGCCTTGAATTTCGTTCAAGGGGCCAACACCGATGACGGCAGCTGTGTTTTCTTCGAAACGTTCGAGTACACGGTCAATTCGGAAGTGTTGGAACGCGAATACATTTATTACCATCCCGAATCCGCACCTGCGGATTGTCCATTGGTGTTCGTCTTTCACGGGTACACGGGCAGCGCGGATGACATCATGCAGTATTCGGGATTCAATGGCCTGGCCGAGGAGTTCGGTTTTGCGGTTTGCTACCCGCAGGGAACCAACGATTCTTTTGGGAATGCATTTTTCAACGTGGGGTATGATTTCCAATCCAATGAAAACGTGGACGATGTGGCCTTTACGCTGGCCTTGAACAACTACCTTCAAGCGAGCTTCGCGCTGGACGAGACGGCGGTGTATGGGACGGGGATGTCCAATGGGGGAGACTTCTGTTACTTGTTGGCATGTCAAGCCTCGGATGTTTTTCAGGCAGTAGCACCTGTCGCTGGGATGATTATGCAAGACATTATGGATGCCTGCACCCCGTATTCGACGACCAATGTTTTGGAAATTCACGGCACAGAAGACGATGTGACATACTACGAGGGCGATCCTACCAATCAAGACGGCTGGGGAGCGTACCCTAGTATCCCGGAGACCATGGATTTCTTTGCTGGCTTGTTTCAGTTGGAAAATTTAGGTACTGGGCCATTGCCCAACACCGATGCAACCGACGGCAGTGAGGTGGAAGTTACGGTGTGGTCCAACAGTTCGGCGTGTCCGAGGCTTGAGCTTTACAAAGTCGATGGGGGTGGTCACGATTGGCCAGGAGCGTGGGGCAACATGGACATCGATGCCAGTTTGGTCGCATGGGAATTTTTTGAAAGCACCTGCAATACCAACCTGCCGCTGACCATCGAATCCACCCTGTCTCCGTCCGAATCAACGGTACAAGGCACGTGGGACATGCTTGGGCGCCCTTGTCCATCGAACGCTGCCGGACAACTCGTCATCGAGCGGCTTTCCAACGGTCAGGTGCGCAAGGTCTTCCGGGCCGTGGAGTGACGGGATGCCACCTTCACAAGGTCAGCTGCATGCGTATGTCCGCTCGGTCGTATACGCATTCGGCAGACAAAGGAATGGTCTCGAAACCGTACTTCTCGTAAAGGTGGATGGCGGGTTTGAGGGACGTGTGTGAATAGAGTTCCAGCGTATGCACCTCCCGTTCGCGGCAAACGCGAAGGATGAAGTCCATCATTTGGTGGCCAACCCCCGTGCCGCGGTGTTCTTCCTCGACAGCCATTTTGTTCAATTCCACCTTGCCTTCGCCCTTGGGTGTAAGCGCAAATGTCGCAATGGCTTCACCATTTAAGAGGCCAACGTAGATGGCCCCGCCTGGCTTGATGACCATTTTTTCAGGATCTGAAAGCACCTCAATGTCGAAAGGCTCAAGCAGGAAGTAGGCGTTCAGCCAAGCTGCATTCAAATCAAAAAAGGCCTGACGGTAAGCGGGCGTGTATGGCACAAAAGTCAGGCTTTGCTGTTCTTCGTTCATGGGGTTGCTTTAGCGGGTTGTGTCGCATGCATTCAGCCCGTTTATTTTCCTCGCCCGGTTAATTCGATTTGCCCCCACGCATGCAGTAAGTCGCGCGTCCAGAATAACTACCTTATCCCTCTAAATTAACGAATGGATGCAAAAAAAGGAAACGACTTTTATCATTTTAATCCTCGGAGTTCTTGGTTGTCCAACTGTTGGCGCAGGGCAAATCAACACCTACTCCATTAACGATACAGTGACAGAAGCCTCCGGTCCGTTCACGCTGAACGTTGACGGGGACCTGAGCAATGATTGCACCTTTGAGATCTTCCCGTTATCCGGCAGTTCAACAGCTGCACGGGTAGTTTCACTCTGGGACTCGTACGTCATGGACGCCTCCACATTTGGCTACCCCGACGCCCTCAATTGCGGGGACCTCGTGACAGGTCCTTACACTTCGGGAAATGCGGTCTTGGGAACCGACGTGGGTGGAGGAGGCTCTTTTACCGGGGCCGGATTGAAGTTCTTGGGCCTGAAAATGGATGTGGGCAGTGAAAGCTACCGGGGGTGGGTTTCCTTGGAAGTGGCGGCGAGCAACGACACCATTATTCTCCACGAGGTAGGCTATTCCACTGCGCCGAACTATGAGATTACCGCCGGACAAATGAGCGATGAATCCGATGCACCGTTGTGCGGCTTCATTTACACGGTGGGCACACAGTACGAAATCGAAGTGGCAGCACCCACTACGGGCAACGGTCTGCCACTCATGGCTCCGGTGTTCATCAGCACCTTCGCTGGCGACGTGATCCTCGCTGAGGACAGCTGTTTTGCAGGCCCTTGTACCCACCTCGTTTCGAATGCAATGGGGGCCGATACCATCATCACGTGCATCGATTACCTGGTGTATGGTGCGACAATGTGCGTCATGGATACCCCTACTTGTTGCGTTACACAAGCGTGGGACGAGGAGTCGCAATCTTGGCAGATTGCAGAGACGGCATCAGGCATAGCGGTCGAGCCGGCTCATGATGTGGTCTTGTATCCCGTCCCAACAAGCGGTCAGCTGAATATCCGAGGCCAATTTGATGACTTGCGAATCTTTGATGTGTTCGGTCGGTTGGTATTGACCGCTGGCCGAGCCTCAGTGGTGGATGTTTCCGGTTTGACGGCAGGGGATTACTTCGTCGAAATCACATCGTCCACAGGGCGCTGGACGGAGAAGATTCAAGTGGTTCGATAATGCTTGGACTCTTGAATACAGGACAAGGGTTTGAACGATTCAATCGTTGCGTTGCAGCACCCTCGATTGCTCATCTTCCGGAATCTTCTTAGGCTCAGCACGGTCGTTCACATCGCCAACGGATGTACTTTGTCCAATGACTACAATTGCATGAGGATTCAACTCACATTGATTGTTTGGTTGGTCGGCAATGCCACCAGCAGCTTTGCTCAAGATGAGCATGAAACAAACGGCGTCCTCATGCGCTATTTCGAGCGCGTCTTTGGTCAAGCAGAGGATTCGACGGCGGCGAAGTTTATTCATTATCCCACCCTTGCGTATGCGCCCGAGACCAGCTGGGAGTTTGGCGTTTCGAGCCTGTATGTGTATTCGGCCAATCGAGATTTGAAAAACCGCTTGAGCGAGGTCAAGTCGTTCGCCTTTTTGACCTTGGAGAATCAATACGGTCTGTGGCTGGACCATGCGTTGTATAGCGACGAGAACATTTGGTTTTTTTACGGAAAGGCACGGTACCAGAGTTTCCCGCTGTTTTACCATGGCATCGGAAGGAACAGCCCAGAAGAGGTTCAAAGCGTAATCGATGGAGAGTACCTCTTGATCCGTGAGAGAATCATGCGAGAAACGTGGCCGTCCTTGTATTGTGGACTCGAACTGGATTACCAAGGGCTAACGGGTATCGAATACCTGAATTCAGCCGAAGATTTTACGGTGCCCGAGGTCGGAAGCATGGGATCGAGAAACATGGGTGTGGGATTGGGGGTGATTTACAACAACATCCATAACGCTATGAACCCGAGAAAGGGAGTGTACAGCGAATGGGGATTTTTGGATTACCATTCACTGGATGGGGATGACTTCAACTTTATCTCTTACATCGCAGATACGCGTTTATACCTTCCGCTTCAGGAGAATACGGTTTTGGCCATTCAAGGATACAGTCAATTAACATCTGGCAATCCGCCCTTTAACATGTTGGCACTCATGGGAGGGGAAAGCCTGATGCGTGGATATTACCTTGGAAGATTCCGAGACAAAAACCTCGTTGCGGGTCAAGTTGAATACCGCATTTTGCCTTTTTCTTTTTCCAAGCGGGTGGGCGCCAGTGTCTTTATGTCCATGGGCCAGGTATTTGGCGATGATCGCTCGTTTGAATGGGAGCAGTTCTTGCCGGCTGGCGGGGCGGGGCTTCGTTTCTTAATCTTCCCAGAAAAGGACATTTACACCCGGCTGGACATGGCCTTTACAGCAGAAGGTAGTGGTGTTTATTTCTTCATTGGTGAGGCATTCTAAGCCAGCATCACATTCAGTGGTATCCAAGACACACGTGCCCGTGCATTCCTGCGATAACTCATGTTTTGGCGACACAGCTGTAGCGGTTCACCCCGCCTTTTTGTTTAACGCTTGTACACCTCAGGATGGTTGTTCATGATTTCGATGGCGACGCCATGCAAATCGGTAATAAAACCGGTGTCGTAATTGTTTAAGCTCAAATCATCGCCGTAAATGCTGGCCAACCAAACCAGCGTCCCTGCTTCAATGACAATTTGGCCTTGGTGTCCTTTGTCGTCGCTGAAGATGGATGTCGGCTTCGCTCCAAAAAGAGTGATGTCGTCCTCGAGGAGGTCATCCTGTTGCATTTGGGCTAATTCGATGGTTGCCCAACCTGTGGGAATTGAAAAAATGTTCACCCCGGTGAATTCAGTCCTCAAACTGTCAACGACTGTTGTGTGCCAGTGGTCAATGGCCGCGGGATAGAAGTCATGGATGTTGGTGTATCCGTAGGATTGTGCCGTTGAATCCCATGAGGCAGGAAAGTCGACGGGCGGCAGGGCAATACCAATCTCAATGTCAGGATTATTCTGTAGGGCATAACTGATCCATGCCTTGTGGCCTGCAATGGGGTCAGTTGCATCACCTCCTGACGTCATTGCGAACAACTCAACGCTTCCGGCGTCGAGAGCCGCCTTGATGGTCAGGCTCTCTTGGGCTGTTGAGTCGTTCCAAAAACTGCTGGGCCAGCCATTCTCTCCACCTCGATTGACAATGGTGCTGTTGTGCTCTGTGTATCCCGCATCTGCAGCAACAACATCCAAATTTTCAGCGTATGGCCGGAAAAAACTATTGCCAATCAGTACCATTCGTTTTCCGTTGGGCGTGACGGTTGGACAATCATCTTTTTTGCAGGCGGATAAGCCGAGAATGAAGCAACAAATCATTCCGGTGATGCGAAGTAGAGGCGTCATATGGATGCTTGACATAATGGGTAGATGCGGGTGCGTTGGTAATTATATGGATGAGACGTGAATTCCACAAGATTGTTTAATTCAGGGGCGAGTCTTGATCAGGGGATGAAGGATGCACGACCTACGGGATGGTTTTAGCCATGTAACGTTTGCTTCTCAGTTCTTTGGATGTTACGTTTGCGTTACTTTTTAGCAACTCTATGCACTATCAAGCGGAAATTCTCATCCCACTTTTCGGGATTTTAGCGGGCATCAGCGTCCCCATTGCCACCTTTGTTTGGCTTTACTTCGATGCCAAAGGAAAGCGAGACGCCGTCGTCGAAATATCCAAGAACCTT
>MDTC01027988.1_pt1 | contig 11399 bp, 10 predicted proteins | sample 811181 | NCBI WGS metagenome assembly MDTC01 (sample SAMN05326644, study PRJNA326480) | marine metagenome | isolation source: seawater | place: Pacific Ocean: North | collected 2011 | reverse complement strand
TAAAACGAAAGCCAAATCCTAAAGATCAGGCTGAGGCGTGAAAAATAAGGACCAAAATATGTATCGTAGCGCCGCACTTTCACAGTACTCCAATATCGATGTTGAAACGAAGACTCAAATCCAGGATTCACATCAGCTGATCACTCTGCTCTTCGAGAAGGGCTGTAGCTTGCTGCGACAGTCACTGGAGAGCTTAAAGCAAGAGGATTTCGAAGGCTTTTCCAAGACCACCAACCACGCCATGCAGATTGTCATCGGCTTGCGAGGGGTCCTCGATCTTGATAAAGGCGGCGATTTGGCAAAACAGCTATACGAAACGTACACTTCAATTGCAGCGTCCCTTTTCAAGGCCATCGGTAATAAAGATCTGGTTGCCATAGAAAAACTCTACCTGGCAATGTCAGAGCTCAAAGAAGGCTGGCTGACTGTCAAATAATCATTTGACGTCTCGGACCATTAAAAATGGTCGCTCGAGATCGTAAAATAATCTGCACGAGGTAGCACCTGAAAAGGTATACATCCCACATCTGAAGCCTGGATGTGGACTCTCATCCTTAGCCCAGTAATTCTCTACTAATATCCCAGGAAAGATATTTGGATTTATTGAGGGATTAGAGCAACCGTCAACCCTCAAACTACTCAGCTCTCCCAGACTTGGCAAGCGCCAGCTTGTTCGAGACTTCTCATTAATTTCTGAAATAGCAGCAACCGAATCGGTCCATGTCAAAATCATTGCCTCACCAGTACATTTATTGTTGCTATAACGTTGCCCCACAGAACATTGATACCACTCGATTTGGTTCTTAGTATCAAAAACTAATCCCTTCCCTCTTAACTCAAAATGTTGTAAATCCGACCTTCCTAGAAGCTCAGAACAGCTTACAGATGGTTTCTTCCCACACGATTGGATCAGCAAACATAAGATCAGAATTAGAATTTTTGGCGGCATGAACAGAGTCTCCCAACGTTGTTCCAATTCAAGATTAGGAGAAATACGATTCAAAAGAAAGCAAATTTGACCGATTGTTAAACGTACCAGTTAAAGTAAACTGCGTCTTTTGACATCTGGAGTATTTATTCATGGATATAGCCACCGTAATCGGAATGGTCGGAGCCTTCGGGTTAATTGTATGGGCCATGGACTCAGCGGCAGGCATTGGTGCGTTTGTAGATCCTGCCTCCCTGACCATCGTGGGAGGTGGTTCTCTTGCCGTTCTACTCATGAGATCTACTCTTCCCGAGTTTATCAATGCTTGGGCTAAGGTCTTTCTCAAAATAATACTAAATAAGAATGAAAACCCTGGGGAATTAATAGAACAGATTGTCGAGATGGCGAATATTTCTCGGCGAGATGGCGCTATAGCACTTGAAGGGCAGATGGGTGAAATCAAGAATCCTTACCTCCAAAAAGGCATCAGCATGGTGGTGGACGGGACCGATGAGTCTGTTATTGAAGGCTCACTAACAAATGATGTCGAGCTTATGGCTCACCGCCATACCGAGGCATCCGGTGTTTTTAAATCCTGGGCAGACATTGCGCCTGCCATGGGCATGATAGGAACACTTGTGGGATTGGTAGGTATGCTCCAAAACATGAGTGACCCAAAGGCGATTGGGCCGGCAATGGCTATTGCTCTCTTGACCACCCTGTACGGTGCCTTTCTCGCGAACGTAGTCGCAAAGCCAATCGCAGAAAAACTCGATAACTATTCAGCAAATGAACAAAATAACTGTGGTCTAATTATTGAGGGTGTCATTGAGATTAGGCGAGGCACGATGAACCCAAGAGTCCTTAGTGATCTTCTCAAGAGCCGATTAAGTCCGGGAGATAGAGAGAAATTAGCGGCAGCAGCCTAGGTTTCAATAATCTATGAGTGAATCTACCGACGAACCTTTAGAGGAACCTATCGAGGGGGAACCCGTTGAGGGCATAAAGGAGCCCTCGGATCCCCCACCGAAAAAAGAAAAACAGCCCAAATGCCCTGAGTGCGGAGCTGGAGCTCCTCCCTGGATGGCCACTTTTGCCGATATGGCTACACTTCTGATGGCGTTTTTTGTACTAATTCTATCTTTTGCGAATGTTAACGTACCTAAATTTGAACAGATCAGCGGCTCGTTGAAAGTTGCCTTTGGTGTAAAACGGGTCGTTCCAATGATCAACATCCCTAAAGGCGAAACCCTTCTAAAAACCGAGTTCACGCCAGCAGATGCAGAAGCATCAGTCATTCCTAATAAAAGCCAGCAAGTAACAGACGCTACAAAAGAAAACATTAAACAAATGGAGGAAGAAAATGAGGCTTCATTCGACACAGAACAAGACTTTGTAAGCGTAAAAGAAGTTTTAGCCGATGAAATAGAAGCCGGTGAGGTTAGCGTCAAATTAGAAGGAGAAGAAATAACCGTCGAACTCCTATCACCTAACAATACGGCCAGCAATGCCGCATCAGGCCAATCTCTTGGTGGAATGGTACCCCAAGAAGTTATAGAAATAGCCAAGAAAATCGTTGATGTTCAGTCTGGTATCCCAACCCCAATTACAGTTAAAAGGCCAATAGAGGGTAACAAAAATGCCGAGGGAAGTTCTGATGAAACTGACGATCGATTAAAGGTTATTAGAACAGCTTTGAGTTCAGAAATTGGTTTAGGCCTAGCGGAAGTCGAACGGGATGGAGATAAAATAATCATCAGGCTTGGCCAGCAAGACAGCTTTACTTCTGGAAGCGCTGAGCTTCAACAAGCTTTTCAACCGACATTGCAAAGAGTCGGTTCTGCGATTAAAGACGTAGGCGGTATAATCCGCGTTGAGGGACACACGGACAATGTTCCAATCGGGTTTAGCGATAGATTTCGATCAAACTGGGATCTCTCCTCAGCCCGTTCTGCATCAGTTGCTAATTATATTCTCGATAGCACTGAACTAGAGCCTGGAAGACTGTCTATTTCAGGATTTGCAGACAGTAAGCCTATTGCATCCAACGATACCACCGAAGGTAGAGCGAAAAACCGAAGGATTGAGGTGATAGTCGATGGCTGAAGAAGACCAAAATGAAGAGGTGCTTGAAGAGGAAGGTCAAGATGAAGAAGTACTTGAGGAAGATCTAACACCTCCACCACCGAAAAAAGAGAAAGCCCAAAAATGCCCAGAATGCCCTTCGATGGCACCCGCCTGGATGGCAACTTTTGCAGACATGGCGACTCTCTTGATGGCTTTTTTCGTATTAATCTTGTCGTTTACTGAATCTGACAAACCATCTATTTACAAGGTCATCTCGGGTTCGCGGGCTGATTCAATGGGAGTCCAAAGAGAAGTCCCTTCAGTGGAACCTCCTATTGCTGAAAATATGATCGCCAAGAATTTTGAGACCGCAAAAGTTCAGCCCTCCGTCATTGTTAATGTTGAGGAAGAAACAACAGATCGTGAGCCCCAAGACGTTGATCTAAAATCAACTGACGATCCTGCAATTAACGACAATAATTCGGATCTCGAAACGCTCAAACAAGCACTGAAAAAAGAAATAGCTAAAGGGAAAGTCGAAATTAAATCCGAGGATGGGAAAATCCTGGTCAATGTAAAGGAGGATCAAGATAGCCTCAACGACTCAGAAAGGGAGAATGATAGAACAAAAGGTCAAATTGATCAGGAGACTTTAGATCTGTACGCAAAAATTGCTGAAACTCAATCTTATATCGCAGCCGAGGTAGAGGTCACCTTTGATTCAGGTAATTCGGAAGAAGAAAAACTCAAAGATAAAGAGCAAGACAACAAAATAGAAGATCAATTGAGAAAAGTGAAAGCTGATCTAAAATCTGCGATAAATCAGGGACTTGCGAATGTCGAACGAATTGGAGATCAAATCTTAATTCAATTGTCCTCACAAGGTTCATTCAGATCAGGCTTTGCTGAGTTGAGACCAGACTTTTTGCCTACGCTATCTCAGGTAGCGCAGACACTTGATGGTTCGGACGCCAATGTAACGGTTTCTGGCCATACTGATAATATTCCCATAGCCTTCAGCGAGCGATTTGAATCTAACTGGGATCTTTCAGCTGCTCGCGCTGCCGCTGTGGCCGACTTTTTTATGGATGCTGGACGCGTTACGGAAGATAGAATCAGCGTCCTTGGCTTTGCAGACACTAAACCAATTGCGTCTAATGGCAACCCGGCTGGACGCGCCCAGAACCGTAGAATCGAAATATTGGTCGATAACTAAAAAGTGTCTAACTCTGAGTTTGAATTAATGGCTCTGCTCTCCATAACCCTGTCCTCTTCGATTACCTATAAGTTATTTGGTCTTTCATTTTTTGACAGAGAGTTACTGGATAGAGGAGTATACCTATACTTGAAGGCGAGAAATTAAGAGGCTCAATTAATGAAGGCGAACTATTCAAGAAGATTCTCGATATCGAGGATTCCTTAAGATCTGATCAATCATCTAACGCCAAGTATTGAGGATCATAAGAATAAATGAGAAGACGACTAACAATCAGCGGCATAATTTTCTCCTGGTTTATGCTATCGATTCCAATTGTTTACGCAGAGGCTTTCGTAGCAGGACTAAACGCTATTGATAGGCAACACTATTCAACGGCGTTTAGAGCATTTAAACCATTAGCGGAACAGGGCATCGCTGAGGCTCAAAACAATATTGGCTTCCTATACGAAAAAGGATTTGGGGTAAAACGAAACTACGCCACGGCAATCAGTTGGTACACACGGTCAGCAAACCAAAGCTTACCAGAAGCTCAACATAATCTTGGTATGCTCAATTACCGAGGATATGGCGTCGAACAAAATATGACGATCGCAAAACGCTGGTTTACCAAAGCTTCAGATCAAAACCTAGGCCCTTCTCACTATATGTTAGGTTTAATCTACTACGAAGGAAACGATACGCAGAATAACCCTATAAGAGCACGTGTGCATTTCCAAAAGGCTGCTGCGCTAGGGGATGTCAATGGCCAATTCATGTTTGCCTACATGCTCGCATCCGGCGAGGGGAAAAAAGAAGAAAAGAATACGTTTTCTGATTTTGGCTCGATTTTTGGTTCCGACAGTGATATTGACCTGAAGACAGCTCTCTTGTGGGCAAGAATTGCCTCACTAAATGACTACACAGAGGCTGAAATTTTAGTTGAGTTCATTAAATTCCAAATTGACGACAATGTTATCTTGGAAATCGAAAAATTAGCCGAGCAATGCTTACAATCAGAATATCGGAACTGTTCTGTTGATTAAAAACCCTAAAGAAAATCTCTAAATTACCGATTTAAACTCTGAAGGATTCGGTTTCTTGGTTATGAACTCACTAAATAAAATAAAAGCTGATATTGAGAAGTTCGAATCAGAAAACAACCAGGAAATGGAGTTCCTCTTTCAGTCTCTGAGACACAGTTTGAAAACCGCTCTAAAGCAAGCCAGAAACCTTAACTTTGAAAGATGCACACCCTCCACTAAACACTCTATAAATCTATCTCGGCTTCTGTATAGAAATTTATCATCTGTTCCCGTTCCAAGCATTATCAGTCATCTGGATGATCTGTTTGCTTATATCGAGGAAACGCTTCAGAGCAACTTAAAACTCTCACTCACTGAAGATTTTGAAGAGTTAATCGTGCTCATAGAGGAACTAGAAAAAGGCGTCAAAACATTATTAAAGCCAATCGAAACCATTAGACCTAATTCCAATGGTTGTATCGATAACAGTCCTGCTAACTCTCTAAAGCAAACACTCTACTAGATGTATTCAAAAAGAGAGAGCTGCGCAATCTTAGCGAAGCTAGCCTGAGTCGCCTCTAGCCTAACCATCTCAGCATTGAATTGCGTTACGGCTTTAGCATAATCAAGATCTCTTTCTATCGAGAGCAATTCATCGATTCGTAGTCGGATTGACGAGTTTATGTCAACCTGTCGCTCCAGGTTATTAAGGCTCGAACCCACCTGACCAACATTGATCGAAAGTCTCTCTTGCAAGGAGCTTAATTCGCTAACAGATCTTCCAATCTCGCCACGCTTATTTTCTGAAAGAGCAGATACTAAGTCACCTAGTACATCAAAGAAACCAACACTTTGAATATCAGACCCGCTTAAAGTAACCGTAAGAGGATTAGAATTTGGCGAAGACGCTGTCACCGGAACTCCGTTGCTTGCATTAGAATTCAAACCAGACAAGGTAATGCTATAAATTGTGGTTCCATTCGTGGTTACAGCTTGAGCTGTACCGGCAATTCCAGAAGCTTCAAGCGATTGCTGAATAGCAGACTTGATAGTCTCTGCTGAATCATTGGCAGATACAGAAAATTCGATAGCTGCAGACCCAACTTTGAAATTAAACTTACCGACACCACTTAACCCATTTAGAGTAAAAGTTTGCCTCTGTCTGGGCGCAGTTTGAAATATTGTCGTGCCATCCCTGTTTTTCGTTAGTGATCTTGTGTTGCTAATTGCAATACTAGTTTCTCTATTGTCCCCTTGGTAATTTACCTTCCCGGTGACGTTACTTTTCACAAAAGATTCTATATCAGTCTTACCGCCACCAAAAATAAAGTTACCTTCTACATCTCTCGTATTCGCGATTGATATAATTTCATCTCTCAAACTGCTTATCTCAACAGCAATAATGTCTCGGTCCGCTACAGACAAGGTATCGTTCGCAGCCTGGATAGCCAATTCTTTGGTTCTAATTAGAATGTCACTAGCCGAACTCAATACAGTTTCTTCAAGGCCGTATCGATTTTGTAAATACGCAGCATTACGATCAAAAGAATCTAGCTTTCTAACTTGAGACTCTAGCATCTCGATATTACGCAATTTACTTGTGTCGTCACTTGGTCGAACTAAACTTTTTCCAGTCGCAATCTGTTCACGGGACTTTGCCACATCACTTTGAGCAGTTTGGATATTTTGCAACGATTTGTTATACAAATAGGAACTTGAAATTTTCATGGCTTACCTCATATCCTGAGTAGCGCATCAAACATTTGGTTTGCTGTTTGCATTAATTTTGCAGAAGCCTGGTAAGCCTGTTGATATCTAATTAAGCTAGCAGCTTCTTCGTCCAAGTTCACTCCAGATCGCTCATCCTTTGTTTGTACAGCCTGATCATAGACAATTTCAAGAGCCTGTTTAGCGACTTCAGCTTGTCTCGACGTGTTACCAGCGGACGTTAATATCGAAAGATATCCTTCATGGAAATTTTGGCTAGCACCAAAAATCTTTTTTTCTTCTAGTGAGGTCAATCTAATTGCATTTTCGTTACTTCCGACTCCGCCCTGATTTCCATCTACTATAAACTTATCACCCGTCTTAGGTTCACCGTCAATCTGTAATTTCATCGACTGATATTGCAAATCTTGCCCAGACAAATAGTTACGTGTAGCCAAAACTGTTCCGGTAGCCACGTCTTTGATTTGATACTGGGAATCACTAATAAACTCAAAATGTGTAATTCTATCTCTCAACTCCAACGGATCTACTTCACCTTCGGAATATTCGGCAGTTAAGGTGGCAGATGCATCAGTTGCTCCCGTAACAAACAAAATTAGATCCTCCGACAAGATATCATCTATGTAGAGAGAACTTGAAAAACCTATAGCTGCCAGATCTGAGCTAGTTCCTTGACTCGTAAGAGTTAAAGCAACTTCTTTTTGGCTAGTATCCGCACTGGACCTATTCGCTTCTATTTTTATTTGTGCTCTAACTTCTCCCGAAAGACTCTTGAATACACTAGAAGGAGAATTCAAAGTAATACTGGATGCTTCGTTACCAACAGTATTTTGCAACTTGAGAGAATTATTTACCCCTATAATCGCTTCAACATTCGTTCCGCTAGTTGATTGATTAATCGCATTCGCTAACTCAAATAATGAACTCATAGAAGAGGGGAGGTTTATAGTAGTTCCATTAATTGAAAGCGAATTTGCGTTAAGATCTATATCTTGTGAGGATATCTCTATAACATTTTCAGCCGTTGCCACTAAATCTAAACTATGGGTTGTAATGTTTGTATTCAACCAACTAACTACTGCTGCTGAGGTCAGGGTCGTATTATTTGCTAAAGGCAATGCGGTCAACGCCTTACCATTTAGCTTAAGATCACCCTGATCTACAATATTAACGGAGGCCCCAGTTAGATTACTTCTTTCAGGCAGAGAAATAGACTGTATAACTGCCTCTTGTTTGACAATTGCAACGCCTTCTTCATTCAATTCGGACAAAGATTGGCTAATAGCACCGATCCGCCAAGGCTTGCCCAAATAGCCCTGATCAGCGTTCAAGTATTGAGCCGAGTAGGTTGCTCCTGAACCAAAGCCATTATTCTCGCTCAACATGAGGGAAAGCTGGTTGGAAGCGATGCCTGTCGAACCAAATAGATGCTGCCCTTCGCGGGTGAATACCTGCATTTCAGCGTTCGCAGAATATTCCTTCGATAAGGTCAGTGTAACGTTGCTAGTACCAGCTGGGATAGAAACCAGTGGCTCAAAGTTATTAGGATTGACACTAGTGGCTGCGGAAGGATTAAGATTATTGACCAAATTTTCTTCTATTCGTTTAACAAGCAATGCCGGGACTGGTTCTACATACTCCACAGTAGCTCGGGCCGAACCCGAATTCTCCGTACCGAACGTCATTCCATATAAATCCCCAGCTGCCAACTTCTTCGGGTCTGTCATAACGACTCGTATGCTTTCCGCAGCGGAGGATGAGGAACTTATTGTAATTCTATCGCCATCTTGAATTTCACCAGTAATCGCCAAGCGCAGCCCATTGATTGTCATTTGCCTGGAATTAGGACTAACGAATTTCAGACCGGAATTCTGATCATTAATCAGCCAACGATCGTTTTTTTTATCGAAGATCAATTCCAAACTGTGATTATTCTCAGATTTCTTTTCCGTCACTTCAATGGAAACACCTAGATTAAAGGCCGTATTCTTTACATCTCTAGCAAAAACTAGTGGCGTATCAAATAAGGGTCCACCGCTATTTCCATATAAATCCATACCGCCAGAAAGAACTAAATTGACTTCGTTCGAAACAGTTGTTGCTAACAAATTCAAATTATCAACGGCGGGGGCCAATATACTGGTTCTAAATTGCAGCAATCCCCCTAGCTCACCACCCACTCCCGTTAAGCCACTCAAATCTTGTCGATCACCATATGGATCCAACATCAGAATGGCTTCAGCTGGAGAGGTAAAGGTTCTATACTCAACCCCCATTTGTTTAGCCGAGATTCCTTCAACAATCCTTACTCCATTGGAATTTTTATCAATAGAAACAGAAACCACTCCGTTAGGAGCTTCCTCTACTGAAATACGAAAGCGTTGCGACAACTCGACAAGCACTTGGTCTCGAGAATTAAGCAAATCTGGAGGTTGTCGCCCAAGATCGGACTGCTTTACAAGTTTTTGATTTATCACCGCGAGTTGATTTGTTAGTGAATTAAATTCATTAACTTTATAGTCAAGCTGATTGTTGGTTTCATCATCAATTAGCTGTAATTGATTCCGCAATTCGTTAAATCGACTGGCTAAACCTTTTGCCTCGGAAAGAGCAGTATCTCGACGGAGTTCCGAAGACGGATCTAGACTTAATTCTTTAATTCCATTAAAGAAATCATCCAAGGCGGGGGAAAGACTTGCATCCTGATCACCTAAGATGTCGATCATTCGATTTGAGTATTCAATCAGAGGTGATTGAGCTGCAAGATCACTTAAACTAGACCGAACAGATGCCTCTACTAAGCTATCGTATGCGCGTCTCACACCCGTAGCAACCGCGCCGGAGCCAACGTAAACAAGTCCTGCTTTGGTTGGGAGGTTCTCTTTAACATCGAGTTCCTGCCGAACGTATCCTTTAGTATTTACGTTTGCAATGTTATTACTAACAATAGCGAGGGCTGACTGATTTGTCTTAAGGGCATTTGCACCAATTGAAAGTAAATCCGTCATTTAGATTTACCTAATAACGGTAATGAAGATACTCTGTAAGAATCTAAGGAATTATTCGGTGACTTACCCAAAGAATCGTTAGCTGACGGATTCTTCATATCACCCGACTGCATTTCAAACAACTGTCTTTCGATTTCTTGAGCTAAGCCAATTCCTTGACCACTAGAAATCTGATTAGCTATCTCCCGATCAAATAATGACTCATAGGTTTTTCTTGCATCCGATTGGAATAATTCAGACTTAAATGTTGCCTTTCGCATGGACTGGAGGAGTTGATTAATAAAAACGGCCTCAAACTGCTTGCTAACCTGTTTTGCTTCAGCCTCCGGATCAACCCTAGCATCAAACTTCAACTGGGCCAGTGCCGCGCTATTAAAAGTGGAAGGAATTGAGCTACTCATAAAAAGCCATCCTACAAAACGATTAATTCTGCTCTCAGGCTACCTGAGCTCTTTAGCGCATCGAGAATTGCAATCAAGGATGATGGGGTTGCTCCTACCTCATTTACAGCGTCAACAATATCCCTAAGGTTGACTCCCGGTTGAAAAACAAACATAGGTCTAGCTTCTTCTGAAATCGTGATCTCAGCGTTCTGAAAAGGAACAGTCTGACCTTGTCCACCGCCCAAGATGCCGGCTGGTGGTTGGCTTACCTCGTTTGTTGCTGACACCGTGACAGATAACTGTCCGTGGGTCACAGCAGAGGCTGTCACCCTCACTGTCCTGCTAATTACGACGGTTCCGGTGCGAGAATTCACTACGACTCGGGCTTTTGGCTCGCCCGGAATTACTTCAAGGTTCTCGATTAAACTAAGAAAAGAGACCCTCTCACCTAAAGGTTCAGGCGCAATAACTGCAATCGAAGTTCCATCCATAGCAGTCGCCGTCCCATCTCCAAATTGTTGATTAATCGCGTCAGATATCGCTGTCGCTGTCGTAAAATCGTTTTGATTACAATTCAGAATCAGATATTCTGAATTGCCAAAGGGCGTTTCTACTTCCCTTTCGATAATCGCTCCTCCGGGAATCCGGCCAGCCGTCGGGACCCCTACGGTAACCTCAGAACCTGCAGCCGAAACCTCTAATCCAGAAACAGTAAGAGAACCTTGTGCTAACCCATAAATCTCTCCATCTGCTCCACGTAGTTCCGTCAAGATTAGGTTGCCACCTCTCAAGCTCGAAGCAAGCCCAATTGCAGCAACGTTGACGTCTATGACTTGACCTGGTTTAGTAAATGGCGGTAGCGTAGCAGTAACAATTACTGATGCCACGTTATCTAATTTAGTTTTATCGTAGGCTAAGCTAGCAATACCTTGTTGATACAGATCGTAATTAGAAATCGGCCCATCAACATCGACACCCAACCTATCCAAAATCGTTTTTAAACTCTGGGCAGTGAAACTTATCTTATCTCTATCTCCTGTTCCACTAAGACCCACAACCAGGCCG
>MDTC01065830.1_pt1 | contig 11400 bp, 7 predicted proteins | sample 811181 | NCBI WGS metagenome assembly MDTC01 (sample SAMN05326644, study PRJNA326480) | marine metagenome | isolation source: seawater | place: Pacific Ocean: North | collected 2011 | reverse complement strand
TTCAGGGTGCCTAGGAAATGCTAATGTTGGATGAAATAGCCAAGCACAATAACCCATTTTTCTTAATTGTGAAAAATCATGTTCACTGAGAAGATTAGAAATTTTATTACCTATTTTTGTTATTTCTTCTTTTGCTCTATCCTTATTTTTTTTACCTTTAACTGCTGATAATGATTTAATTTCAGAGGGCCATTTTTCTGAAGAATGATTAGGCAACATTCCTCTAGGCATTGCAGAAGATTTGGATTTCATTTCCAAATATTTTTTTTCTGTTGTAACTATATATTCAAAATGTGAAAGCCATTGTAACTTTTCCCAATCATCACTTGGAATACCAGAGCGTACTAAATCATCATAAGCAGCGTAACGGCTATTTTTCCCCAAAGCATTTACTAAATCTAATTCAGTACCAAAATTAATACACCCATTCAACCATTCTAAAGCTAAATTATACAACTCATCTATTCGTTTTAATCCTGGTTTGCTTATAGATAATATCATTTGTTGAATATAATCTTTTATCGCTTCAGATTTATCACTAACTCCAGTAGATAATTTCTTAATTTTTGATTCTGATTCTTCTACAAAAAGAGACTGTTTCAATAATTCATTTAGCATTTTTTCAGCTATATATCTTCCACCTAACCCCGTAGACAATCTATTTCTTGCTTTGAGAAATTTGGAGTGTTCGGAAATAATTCCTGCTTCAAAAGCATCATTTTCATCCCTTATTCTCCAAGCAGATTTTATTGCTAATTTAGATAATAGGGGTCTAGCCTCATCACTTACGTTTTCTTTGGTTGGTGTTTCATTTACTAACCCCATCCAAGGTTTCAATAAAGATGAGAAAAAGGAATCTATTGTACCAATTGGCGCTTCATCCAACAAAGAAAGCATTTGTTCAATCAAACCTGTGCGATTAATTCTAGGATCATCTTCATCTTGTTGTTTTTCAAATAATAATGCTCTTATTCTATGTCTTAACTCATCAGCTGCTTCATTAGTGAAAGTTATAGCAACACATTCTGAGGGTAGTAAACCCCCCCATTCTTCTAAATCAATTTGTTCTCTTTTAGGTGTTCTTAATGATCCTGGACCATGTACAGGCCTTCTAGGAGATGGAGGGAGTAAGGTTGTTGCTCTTTGAACATCATTTAGTAAATGTTCAATATATCTTAATGCCATTACAGTTGTTTTTCCTGTACCTGCTCCAGCAGCAATAGCCACATGCTTATCAATATCCAAGCCTAAACGCTGACTACGATTCAAATTATGTTTCAGTTTCAAAAATCTCCCCTCTTTTCTAATCCTACTCCACAAATTCTTCTTACGCTACAATATTCACAATGTTTTCCAGGTGTTGGATGAACATTTCCATTTTTAGCAAAATTTGATGTTTTTAATGCCACTACTAATTTCCAATAAATCCATGCACGAAATGGATTAGAACTTGCAGGTAAATTTTCATTTGGAAATCTATACATCTCATGTGTAAATTCAGTTAATTCTCCGACGTTTAAAGAAGATAAATGTGCTTTAAATTCAGGATCTATTTCCAAACTATTATTCGTAATGTCTCCAACTTCAGTAATTCCAACTCCAATTACTAAGTCTCCAGGGTGTGTTAATTCCCAAGCCCTTGCATATAATGCAAGTTGAAAATCTTCAAAAATCGCTTTTTTATGTTTTTCTCCTAATTTATCCTTGCTCGGGCCTTCAACACTTTTTGTATCACGAATTATAATCAATCTCCGTGGAGTCCAATTATCCAATGAAAATGGTGCAGGAGTATTGTCTCCTTCTTCATTAATTAAATTCCCATTCTCAAATGGTACCAAATCAATACGGTCAATCCACCCTCTTAGTAATAACTTATCTGATGAAATTTCTGGAAGATAAATTGATGTGGGATTATTTTCACTTAAATTCCACTCAAAAGCAATATTTATACAATCTTTTAATTCTAATTCTGAGAGTAGCATTTGCCCAATTCTTCCTTTAGGCTTAATAGGTGGCATTTCATTATCAATCCAATCTTCAAATTCGGACAATGTCATTCCTATGAAGTCTCTCCTACGATGTACAGACATTGCATCAGTACGCCAAATCCAAGGGGTTTTTTGTGAAAGTATTTTTACGAACTCAGCCATTAAATTATCTAAATCAAATGAATTATCTAGAATATTCATTAAAGTAAAATCGCTTCTCTCTTTTCCTACTTTAAAACCTAATTGAGAACAAATTAATTCGGCAAATGAATCATGTAACGTTATTCCCCTAACTCTGATATCTAAATCTTCACTCATTATTTCATCTTTTGATAAATATAATTCTGATTCTAACCATCCTCTTCTTGGACATTGTGTCCACTTGTTTAATTTACTAGCAGACCATATGATTTTTTTGGAAATACTAATTTTTTCAGAATGTCCACTTCTTTGATCTAATAATTCTATTCCTAATGGTTTGGATTCCAATGGCCTAGGGTCAATACTTGGAGTGGACTTATTCACACTATGTTGTCTTCCAATTACAGGCCAAACAGGATTTACTCGAGGAGTTTTTGCGTCTTTAGGGTATTTTTTAGGTGGAATTAATTTTAATTTATCACTCGAAACAAAATTTACTCTTTCATCCCACTTAAGATAGTCTGATTCTGCATTAAAACCACGCGGTTCTCTCTTGATTCTATCCTCATACATTTGTTTTTCATGAATTATCAAAGGTGAACTGCCATTTAATAATTGAACATTTTTTTCCTCTAATGTTCTAATAACTCCAGCTTTTTGTTTATTTGATCTTAAAGTTGAGCCAGCGTATGAGGTAAATGAATGATTGTCTTTCCAAATTATTTTTTCAGGGGTAAATACAAATATTTCTTGGCCTTTAATTAATTGTTGAGACCAGGCATTTTCTGAATCTTTCAACCAATCTGGAATCTGTTTTGATTTGTTCTTTTCTTGATTTAACCATTCAGCAAAAGGAGTGCAGGGGAATGTCTTTGAATCTATTGAAGGGTCTAACAAAATTATTTGTTTACCACTAAGCAAAATATGATTGAAATAATGTCTTGCTGCACGTATTTTTTCATCTGGGTTCAGTAATCCTGCTTCTCTTAATTCTTCAAAATCTAACCACGGAAAATAAGGCATTGATAAATCCCAATCATCATTACCCAATCCCAACACGATTACTAAATCAGCATTACAACCAAGTGCATTTTCAGGCGATAATATCCTTATCGAGTTATCTGAGCATTTTATTTTTGATAATGATATTGAATTAATTAATTCTATGGATTCTTCTATCCAATTAACCCCGTCAATAGGGTGTTTTAATCCACAAGTTTTCTGAATATTTCTTAGATTATTATGTAAATGAAGGTATTTTTGAATACCGACAACTGATGAATCAGGAACATTAACATCTAGCCAGGAGTTCCAATCTAATTTTTGAACGATTTCTAAAAGCCACTCATCTCCTGTTGTTGAAGACTCTAAAATCGGTAATTCTTTTTTGGAATCACAGCCGATTTTGTATTCATCAACATCTAATGCTTCTCTATCTAATTTATTTAGTAATGGACGAATCAAATTTGCAATGGACAATACCCACCACTGAGTTTGTTCTCTTAGTTTTCTTTGAGTTTTTTCGTCCACAAAAGGATTGTCAAATTTTTCTCTACTTAATGCATATAACCAATCATTAAGTGAGCCTCCTCCTCCTAAAATATGGAAATTACGAGCAGTTTCTTCAAGTAATTTACAATCAGCAACAGGAAAATAATCTTCATTTTCTGGATGTTTATGGCTAAATAAATAATCATTTTTAAAAATGTGATTATTTTGATTTGAAATCATTTTTAATTTGTCTGATGACCAAGCATCTTGTCCAAAACCTAATTTCATTAATTCTCCAATACAATGTAACACACTCAGAAATAATTCTTGTGTTTCATCTGAATTAATCTTAATTCCAATTGATTCAAACAATCTTGGCCATTTTTTCCGATTCTCTTTTGGCCTTGGATCTACAATAATTATTTCATTGACGGAATCGAAATTAGCACTATATGCTGATAAAACCCCATGTATTGCTTCATCTGTTTGTAATGAATTAAACAAACCCAAATGAAAAATCTCTGGGTCTAATTTTTCTGAATCAAATTCATGTTCTGGAATCCATTTAGGTATTGATTGCTTTGTTTTACATACTTCAACATCAGCAAGGAATGCTCCATGTTCGCCTAAACGAAAACTTCCAGGATTGCAAAATTGATGTATTGGTTTATATTTAGAAATAATTTGTAATAATTCTAATTTTGCATCACTCAAAGTAGGACTCATATCTTGAATAATAATTCCATCAATTTCCCTTAAACTAAATAATTCTATATCATTATTCTTCTTTAAAATTTTAATTATCTTTTTTAATCTTAAACGTGGATGTGTTCCCGACATTTGTTTCTCCACTTTAGAAAGTACTTTTTCATATTCAATTACTCCAGGATCAGCATTCCAATCAGAAGGTAATTTTCTTTCACAAACCTGCCGATGTAATTGATCTAACATTCTTGTCTTTCCTCTTGACCAAGTAATTTTCAAATTAGAATGTAACCTTGGGAAACCAGCATTTTCGGCTACATTGACACAATTGTTGTGAATTATTTCAAATAAAATGCCATCATCATTTATTATTGTAGGTAATCTCAAATCAGAATGTAAATTATCAATTAGCCTAGGAATCGTTAGATGAAGACTTGAATCAATTGGAATATTTTCAATAATATTTAATTTCTTTAATGCTTGTTTTCTTGATTCTTCATTTGAATAAATTACTAAGATTCTTGGATCCGTGGAATCCTCTGAATCAGTCCATTTTGCCAATTTTAATTGATGCTTAATTAGCCAATCAGGAATACTTTTTCCAGGATTTGTATGCTCAATGGAGATTATATTTTCTTTCATTTGGTTTTCCATTGTGCCACCTCCCCCCACTCTTTACGTCATGGTTCTTGAACCCTTTCTTTGTATTATTCATAAATGGTTTCATCAAGAGATAGAATAAACCAATAAATAATTATAACACCTAAAGTGTATACGAAAGTATATGAGCAATGGAAAGAGATGCGTAATTATGGTTACATTTATTCTATTTATTTGTAATTTTACTGTAATATCAGTAGGTGCACAAGGTGCTGAAGGAGATCAGGACCCAGGACTTAAGGCTATTTTTGGAGGAATTATTATTGATTCAAATGAAAGTTCAAATAATTCTATCAACACAAAAGATGCTCCTTCAATAGCACACATATTTACTGCTACTTGGTGTACTCCTTGTGTAGAAGTTGAACATGCAATAGAAGATGTTGCAAATGAAACCGATTTGGTAATGCTCACATTCCATAGATTTGCTGGCGAAACTGAAGATCCTTTTGGAAGTGAAAATGCTGAAGATTGGTGGAAGACTACATTTGAACAGCAAAGACCATTACAGCCTACAGCAATTATCAATGGAGGTGAAGTATTAATTGGTGCAAGTCAAGGAAGTTATGACAATATTTATTCAAAAGCAATAGAAAGACCTAATTTAGATTCTGCAAATGAATCATCTATGATTCACACATCTTTTGATTCTAATTCCTCAGAATTAACATGGGAAGTAACTAATACTGATCTTTGTGATGATTTGGATATATATGTTAACTTTGTAGAAGATGTTGCATATTTTCCTAATGGATCAAATGGTTTGAAGAATTATACACATGTTGTTCATCATGTTAAAAAAATGTCTGGAAATAGTGGAAATGCAGACTTAAGTCAATCAATATCTGAAATAAACGCTTTTGATGGGGATGACTTGAAAATTGTGATTACTTTTGGTTGTATTGATACTTCTTATTCTGATCCGTGGGGAGACCATCACGAATTAGAAGAAGAATCTGATAGTTTGCCGCATATTGGACTTATTCCAACAATTATGACAATATTGATTACATCCATGATTATTTCAAGAAGAAAGCATTTTGAAAGCATTAATTGAATTTTCAATATCTTCATCTGTAATGTGAATATGCGTTACAGCACGCAATAAGTCATCTCCCAATGCAAGAACATGTATATCATGTTCTGATAATTTCTCTACTACCTTTTCTGCATTAGTTTCTCCAAGTACCTTAATATAAACCATATTAGTTTGAACTCCAGCTAAATCTACAGAAAACATTTCTAATTCATTAATAGCACTAGCTAATCTTTTTGCACGATCATGATCTTCTACTAATCTAGAAATATTATTTTCCAATGCATAAAGACCTGCTGCAGCTATAACACCGGCCTGCCTCATTCCTCCTCCAAACATCTTACGCCAACGATGTGCCAATCTAATGAACTTAGAATTCCCTACCAATATACTGCCTATTGGAGCACCAAGTCCTTTAGACAAGCAAATCGATATTGAATCATAATCACGAACCATGCGGGCTGGATTTGTTCCAGTAGCAATAGCAGCATTGAATAATCGTGCACCATCCATATGCGCTGCACAATCATTATCATGAGCAACCTTGGCAATTGCATCAAGTATTTCTTGGGGATAACAAGTTCCTCCTCCTCTATTCGAGGTATTCTCTACACATACTAAGGAACCATTTGGGAAATGGCCAAGGCTACCGTCTCCCTTACGTATTGCCTTCTCAACATCTTTAGGTTTCATGATTCCAAGTTCTCCAGGCACTAGAGCTACAGAACATCCAGAAAGTGCTGCATAACCCCCTCCTTCGTATATGTAGATATGACTCGTACTTTCAGTAACTATCTCATCTCCTGGATTCGTGTGTGCTCGGATTGCAATCGCATTAGACATAGTTCCTGAGGGTACAAAAAGTGCGTCTTCTTTACCAAGTAAATCTGCAATCATATTTTGAAGTTGAATTATTGTAGGATCATCTCCTAATACATCATCACCAACTTCAGCATTTTTGATTGCCTCTCGCATCTCAAATGTCGGTTTAGTTACAGTATCACTACGAAGGTCTACCATGACCTGTCGACGAAGAATTGATACTTAACGTCATAGATGAGATTTTTAATAAAAATGTATAGTAAATGTAATAAAATATAGTAGGTGTATTTTACAACACGGCCAAAATTGAAAAACCTTCAAAATGGGGTCATTTAGGGGGTTTCATACAAAACACTTGATAAATGATACGGTAACCGACATCTAATCGGCTTAGCCGAGAAAAATAAAAATGGACGTGAAAAAACGATGGGCATGAATATAGATAAGAAAAAGCTAGGCATGGAGTTTTTCGGCGTTATGGTAATTGTGATGGTTGCAAATTCAGGCAGTCAACACCCTATGTTAACTGGTTTAACAGCTGGTCTAATGTATACCATGGCTATGGGAATTTCAGGCGGTCACTTAAATCCAGCAATTACGCTAGGTTTGATGGCTACGAAAAAAATGGATGCACAAGAAGGTGGGCAGTATATTGCTGCTCAAGTATTAGGTGCAATGGCAGCATTCTTAATGGCTGACATAGTACTGAATGAATCTATTGCATCTGCAGCTACCACTGGTGGAGCGATAGAATTGTGGCAAGACATGGCTGCTATGACCTTTGCAGGTTTCATACTGATGGTTGTCTGGATTACAACTCTGGATGATAACAAAACTGGTTTTGCAATGGGCGGTTTTGCTGTTGGTATGATATACTGGATGCTAGAATCTTCAGGATTCGCAGCATGGAATCCAGGAGCACACCTTGCACAAGGAATTTGGACAAGCATAATGGCAACAGAACTAACAATTGATCTTGCGACATTCTGGATGTTCTGGATTTTCCCAACTGTAGGTATATTACTAGGAATGGTAATTTGGGATTGGTTTGAAGCAGAAGAAGATGCAAAAACTGATGTCGTTGCAGATGATGAATAAACAGAAGGCATCTGTTGAATAATACATACCCTCTAGGAGCCGAGGCTCCTAGGGGGCTTTTTTTAATTCTATAACAAAGGTAAGTCTTTCGTTAATGCATCAATTAATCTTCTTGGACCTGGTCCTAATCCTAAAACAGTAATTGTTCCAGAAGGTATCTCTGTTTTCCCTGCATCTGAAATCATTTCTGAAACTAAACCTAATGTCCTTGCTTCACCATACATACGCTTCATTTCCTCCAAATTACTTACCTGACAAACAATTTTTCGAGATCCTGTATTACGCCATTCTTCTAATAATGTTGGTTTTAATTTTCTTGCAGTTAAAGCACAATTAACGGCAGCATGACTTGCTTGTGCTGCTAATTTACCAGCTGATAATTTCAAATCTTTCCTGGTGATTAGCACCATTGTAATTTCTGAATCATTAGAAGAGGGTCTGCTCATTTTCAACTTCTCCTAATAACATAATATTACCATTGTTTCTTGACATAATCTCTGAAAGTGGAGAAGATAGCCAAATCATAAAAGTTACATTGCCCACTACGTGTAATAAATCATAAGGGATTCCTGCAACAATATATGGTAAAAATAATTCAAAACCTACTGAATGTAAAATAGATATAGATACAATCCAATTAAACAAAAAGGCGGAAAGAATGGAAATGAAAATCAATCTATTTAACGTGTTTAATTTATCTGAAAATAATGCACCTAAGCAACCAATAAGAGACCAAGCAGCTGCTTGATAAAATGTCCAAATTCCATGTCCTAGAATCAAATTAGAAAATAATGCGATTATTGATGAAAGGAAAATAGCCTCTTTAGCACCCATTCGGATCCCAACAAGTAAAACAATTACTGTAACAGGTTGAATATTTGGAATTGGACTTAATAAAATTCTACCAGCAATCCCAAAAATTGCACAAATACTCAAAATTATAAATTTCTGTCCTTGATTAACTCTTTTTTCTATCATTATCAAATTCCAGGAAATTACCCCAAGTAAGAATAAATTTAATAGAAGCCCCATTAAATTAGACATCTCAAAAACATGGTAAGCGGGCATCTTTCTCGACCCTTTGACCCCTTATGAATACTTGACTATTACTCTAAAACTTATTACCATGTATCTACTTGCCACAAAATTATACTGTTTGAATTTAGTTCTAAATCTCCAATTCCAACCATTGACATTGCACCATTATGATATAATGCCCAATAAGAATTACCAGTAGGCGTAAAACCACCTATTGAAGTCACATAAGGTCCGAAACTTGATTCGGTATAATTTACTAATAATTTTTCATCTAAAATAATTGTAGAATTTAAAAGAAAATCAAAACCATTACTATATTCTCCAAATCCACCTAAACAGACTCCAGATTCATTCCAAAATGTATCAATAAAAATGGTTTCACCTGTACTACTGATATGATGCCTGCCCTCATTAAATTCGTTAGATGTATAATCATCAGGAAAATGGATACACATTACTTGCTTATTTTCCCATTCTTTAGGCAATCCATAATGGCTTTTTTCTTCATCCAATAATAAATTATTGATTCTATTCCATTCTGAATTAATTATTGGTGTAGCAATTATTAATGTGACTAGCCAAATAACTGATATTGCCTTTAACCTATTATTAGATTGGAAATATGTTCCCGCAAATGCAGTTAATGCTAAAGATGTAAATATTATTGCAATAATATCAGTCATGTTTGGAACTGGGGAAAAAGGGTAATTATAAATTCCCTAACTTTGTTTTTAAAATAGTACTAATTATTTTACCATCTGCACCATCTCCCAACTCTTTGATAATTAATCCCATTAAAGGGCCCATGGCAGCCATTCCTCTTTCTGCAATAAAATCGGCTCTTTCTTTCAATATTTTATCAACTGCTGCTTCTATTGAACTTGCATCTGATGGTTTTAATCCCAATAATTCTGCTTTATTATGGCATTCTTCAATAAAAGATTCCAAATTACCTTCCAGATTAGTTCCTCCTTCAAGTATCATGTTTATCCCTAATTCTACTAATCCATCTCTAGTTACTCCACCTGCTTCTCTTACTAATAACAATCCAGCTAACATTTGTATACTCACTTCTTCAATAGGGATGTTTGCTCCTTTTGAAATTTGTACTCTACTTGATTCTAATAATAATGAAGCCCAGGATTTTACTGGTACTTTTTCTAAATCTAATTTACCTGAAACTCCTAAAATAAATTCATCATCTAATTGTCTTGAAACTAATTGTTTTTGTTGATCTGCTGAAATTTCAAAATGTTTTAATCTATCTAATCTCTCACTTTGAGTTAATGGTATCTTTTTAGAAATTTCATCCCAATGTAATTTAGTTAATTCAAATGAAGGTACATCCGTTTCGGGATACATCCTAGCACCTGTTGGCAATGGCCTCATCGCAGTTGTTGTTCCATCTTCTGGTGCTCCTTTCTTTACAACAACATTTCTTACTTCTTGGATGGATCTTTGCCATGCTTTTCTTGCCCTCAAAATTACTGATTCTAGGGCTAATTCTGCTTGCCATTCTGGTGCAACACATAATGCGAATGCGTCTGATTCACTACAATTTACTGCTTTTTTAATGTCTGCAACATTACTTTCTGTAATTCCATAAGCGGGTAATTCGTCAGAATGAAAAATACCTGCAACTCCTGCAAGTTTGGCTGCCCCTGCTAATTCTCTACCTAATCTTGGTAATTGTGCTCCTTCTGAATCTAATGATTTTGTACCTAATCTACCTGATAAATATGGTAACTTGACACACAAAATTGAGGATTTATTTTTTAATGAACTTTGAATCATTTTTGATTCACAATCTTTCAATAAATGTGTACAATCATTTATTTCAAATGGTATTATTTCAACTAACTTTTGGGCAAGTTTCGTTTCTAATTCTTCGTCATCATCATCCCTATTTGGCGGAAGTTTAGGTTCTCCAATCGCTTCTCTCAATTCATTAGTAAGTCTGTAAAAATGCAATTGTCTTGACATCTCTAATTCAATAATTCGTGGTATCCAATCTAAATCTTGACACCCTTTAATTTCAACACGATCTCCACATGCTATTGAAACATTAAGATCTTGCCTAATAGATCCTAATCCTCTTCTAACTTTTCTAGTGTCTCTTAGCAATCCTCCTAATGCTATTGCTGTTTCTTTTGCATGCTCTGGGTTTTTTACATCAGGATCCGTTGCAATTTCAATCAAAGGAATTCCTAGCCTATCTAAATTCCATGTAACAACTTCACCATTCGGTGTAAGGTCTGAAGATAATTTTCTTGCACTGTCTTCTTCAAGACAGATTACAGAGATCCCAACATCTCCTGTTTTAGTTTCTAATTTACCATGTGTCGAAACTAATGTAGTTCTTTGAAATCCTGAGGTGTTGGAACCATCCACCACTGTTTTTCTCATGGCCTGTAAAGTTCC
>MDTC01057585.1_pt1 | contig 11400 bp, 4 predicted proteins | sample 811181 | NCBI WGS metagenome assembly MDTC01 (sample SAMN05326644, study PRJNA326480) | marine metagenome | isolation source: seawater | place: Pacific Ocean: North | collected 2011 | reverse complement strand
CTTCAAGCTGCAATCAAAAATGCAAATGACGGAATTTCTGTAACGCAGGTTGCTGAAGGAGCGATGGAAGAAATAGGTAATATTCTTCAACGTATGCGTGAACTCGCTGTTCAATCAGCAAATGATTCTAATTCGGATACAGACCGTGCATATCTTCAATCTGAAGTAAGTCAGTTATCTGATGAGATATCAAGGATTGCTTCAACTACACAATTCAATGGAATCAATGTGTTAGACGGATCGTTTTCTGATAAGTCTTTCCAAATCGGAGCAAATTCAAACCAAACCGTTAGTTTGAGCATTGCAAATGTTGGTGCTTCTTCGCTTGGAATAGGATCTTCCAGCACTTCAACTACAACATCTTCTACATCTACAACTGGCGTAGCTGAAGAAATTGGAAGTCTCTCATTTAATATCGATGATACATATAGTTTTCAGGTATCAGATGAAGATACAGGCCTTTCTTACAGGATAGGTTCAGCTTCAGGAGGTGTGGCAACAGCGCAAACTGTAACGGCAGTTAATACAGCTAATCAAACATTTACTTTGGCTGACCACGGTTTTAGAACTGGTGACAGATTTACCGCAACAGCAAACGCTGCTTTAGGTTCAGCTAATACACTTTTCATCGTCAAAATTGATGAAGATACATTTCAAGCGGCGACATCGCTAGGTAATGCACTTAATGGAACAGTAATAGATCCTGTAAATACCAGTGCACCTAATGTAACAGGTGTTGGCATGGTATTGACAATTGCAGATGCTGATTCAAGAGCGGATTTTGCCGAGCGTATCAACATTGGTTTGAAAGAGTCAGCAACAAATACTTCGATTGACGCTTTCGCTAGTGCCGCATCAGTAAGCGCTACTACATTGGCAGCGAGTACTGCAGACGAAGATCTGTTCAAATTTAACCTAACCGTTGATGGCGTTTCAAGTGAGGTAGACATCAAGCAGCGGGTTTTAGCAAATGCTAGCGATAGTACTGCTGTGACTTACACTGAGCTCAAAACTTCGATGCGTGAAGCTATTCAAGCTGTGTTTGATGATAGTATTACCGTGACAGTATCGACTGGTAGATTCACTGTTGAAGATGCTCAGGGTCGTTCTCTTGCCATTTCTCAAGGTAATGGTACTGGCTACTTTTTTGGAACTGACGAGCAAAATAATGGCGCTTCATCTCTATCTGTAGACGGAAATCTTCAAAACAATGTTTCAGCTGCCTGGAACAGTGCTGGCACAGACCTTGTGTTTAGTCATGCTGCGGCGGGTGAAATGACTATATCTAATTACGATAGTGTTTCCACTGGCATTGCAACCTTTGATGTAGCAGATACAGCCTCATCATCTCTTACTGAGCCAGTTGCGCTTCAGGAAGATGCAGTGTTTGATTCGACTGCCTCCTTTAAAGGAGATGTTAGTGAGAGCAAAATAGCCATGAATTTTAGCAACGTATTTGGATATGCAGCTGACTCCGGTTCAGGTGCTTCAGACGCTAACCTGGTTGCTGAATATGTATTCAAGGTTACAGATGGTGCTGGAAACATCTACATGGATTTTTCAGGAACTAGCAGTGCATTAGATGTTCAAAGACTGAATAATACCGATGCAGCTATCAAGACATTTGTTGAAAATAACCTCTCAGCAAATATCGCTACCTTTGGTGATGGTCGTATTGGAAAAGACGAGTTTGAAATCGATTATTCAAACGGTGTCTTAACTATTACCAACACAGAGGGTCGTGACATTGCTGTTGAAGATTTCTCTTCTTCATATGGTAAAGCGACTATTTCAAAATTGGACCAACTATCAGGTACTGAAGAACTTGCTTCTCAGCAAGCTCTTGCTTCTGAAATCAGGTTAACCAGAGGTTATGGACATAGCGTCACTGCTGGTACAGCAGAAGTCATAATTGCCATCGACGGTGGTACTGCAAAAACTGCTGACATAAGCGGTGCTTTTCTTGGAACAACAGCTACTGATACAGGCTGGGAGCAAGCGGCGCTAATTGAAGACGCACTTCTAGCAAGTTCTGCTACTGGTGGAGTATACATAAGAGTTGCTTATGATAGTGAAACTGACCAATTTGTTATCAATGATACATTGGGCAGAGACATAGAATTGAGTGCTTCAGTTTATACAACAACCGGTGCTTACATTGTCGAAGAAGCCGTTTCAGGTCAATCTAACACTGCGAACACTGTGCTTACTGACTCAGAGACAACTTCAGGAGTCTTAACGGAAGCTACCAAAGTTACCTTAACTGCAAACCAGGATAATATGGCTGCGCTTGTTATAGGTTTAAATGGAACTGCTAGTACAGCAGCTGCTTTCAACTTCGATACTGACACCTTTTCTGGTTCTGCACTAAAAACTTCTTTTGATAATTTGGTTGAGAAATTGAATGCTAACTATAACGGCACAGCAATTTCTTATGAATTTGATACCGCCAATAGAGCAGTTACATTCACTCACGCTAAAGGTGGAGAGCTATTCTTCGATGGTCATGCTACAGATTCAACAGATTTAGAACTTACAGTCACAGTAAATTCTGGTACTTTAGCAGCAGCATCGCAAACTAATGATAGTGGTCAAGCTGTGATTAAAGCTTATGAAGCTACGACAACAGTTACGGCTGAGGGTGATGGAGCAGTAGATTACACTACATCTTCTTCCGCAAGTAGCTCGTCTTCTTCTACTTCATCTACGGGTATTGACCAAATTAGCATTGCAACTGCAACTGGAGCAAATTCTGCAATTGACAGTATTGATGCTGCTTTGAATGCAATTCTGAGTGAAAGAGCTAATTTAGGAGCACTTGAAAATAGATTAGACCACACAGTGAATAATCTATCAAATGTGTCTACTAACACTAGTGCAGCGTTGAGCAGAATTTTGGATGCTGATTTTGCGAGAGAGACAACTGCGTTAACAAAATCGCAAATACTGTCTCAGGCAGCAACATCTATGTTGGCTCAAGCAAATCAATCAAAGCAATCAATTCTAGCATTGCTTCAGTAAACTTATCTGAGAAAGAGGGGGCTTGAAGCCCCCTCTTTTTTTTATTTTAAAAAAAAAAATTTTTTTTTATTTTTATTTTAAAAAATTTCAAATTTTTTTTAAATATCTGTTTTTCTTATATTTTTTTTTTCAAGCATTTTTCATGCCAAAATTTTTTTTTGCCCTTTGCCTTATCCCCCTCCTAAAAATTAAATTAAACCTATAAAATTATAGTCGTTTAATTCCATGTTGATTGATTTTTAAAAACTGGAATGGAGATAAAAATGGTTGCGATTAATACTAATATTGCATCACTTTACGCTCAGAATAACTCTCGAATAGTTAATAATGAGCTGGAAAAAGCAATGGAACGATTATCATCAGGTATGAGAATTAACTCTGCTGGTGATGATGCAGCCGGGCTTGCAATCGCAAGTCGTATGGAAGCACAAGTGAGAGGCCTTCAAGCTGCAATAAAAAATGCTAATGACGGCATTTCACTCACTCAGGTCGCTGAAGGAGCTATGGATGAAGTCAGCAATATTTTACACCGTATGAGAGAGCTAGCTATACAATCAGCTAACGATTCAAATTCAGCGGATGAGCGCTCTTTTTTACAAGCTGAAGTAGAACAATTAGCCGATGAAATATCGCGAATTGCTCAAACCACCCAATTTAACGGTGTGAATGTTTTGGACGGCACTTATCAGGATAAATTTTTCCAGATCGGAGCGAATGCCAATCAAAATGTTGCAATTTCAATAGGTGACTTAGGATCTGCAGCACTAGGTTTAGGAACAGGTTCTGGGATTTTTAAAACCCCTGGACAACAGACTGTTAATGGTGGAGAAGAGTTAGGACGAATGACGTTTTCGAGAGATGATGTTTATTCTTTTGAATTGTCAGACCGTGATACCGGTCTGAGCTATAGAATTGCAAAAGCTCAACAGACAGTAACTGCAGTATCTACAGCAAATCAGACTTTTACTTTGGCAAACCACGGCTTTATAACTGGAGACAAGTTTACTGCCTCAGCAAACGCTGCCTTAGGCTCAGCAAACACTCTGTACATTATTAAAGTTGATGAAGATACTTTTCAAGCTGCAACTTCACTCGGTAATGCGCTAAACGGGACAGCAATAGACCCCTTAAACGCAAGTCCGCCAAATATTACTGGTGTTGGACTTACATTAAACCGTTCAGATGAAAACTCAAAATCGGATTTCGTTGAGCGTATTAATCAAGGTTTAAAGGATTCTGCATCAAATTCAACAATTACAGGTAATAGTAATTCTAGAAGTGTGGACGCAACAACATTTAACGCATCCTCGGCAGACGATACATTATTTAATTTTACATTAGCAGTAAATGGTGATGTTCAAGAAATTGATATCAAGAGCCGTGTTTTGGTATCGGCATCTGATGCAACTGCGGTAACCTATACTGAAGTCGCTAATGCAATGACGAAGGAAATCGGCATAGTTTTTGACGATAGTTTATCCGTTTCTCAGTCTGCTGGTGTTTTCACCGTTACTGACGCACAGGGTAGGTCCCTTTCAATTGAACAGGGCAACGGGTCTGGTTATTTCTTCGGCACTGATTACCAAAACAGTGGCTCTCTTGATGTAGAGGCAAATGTTCCAAACGGATTATTTGTTGAATGGGATGACGAAGAATTAGTAATCAAACATTCTAACGGCGGTGGTATTGATGTTACTAACTTTTCAAGCTCAAGTCTTGGAACATCGACATTTGATGTAGCAGATACAGCTACCAGCGCTCTAAAAGAGCCTGTAACTTTCCAAGACACTGCAGACTCCACTTACGCTTCTATTCGCGGTGTTATTGATTCAAGCAAAATTGCATTGAACTTTAGTAACACGTATGGATATGCGGCTGATGGAGGAACATCAGATGCGAATCTAGCTGCTGAATATGAGTTTAAAATTACTGATGGTGATGGGCATCACTATATTTATTTTTCTGCAAGTGATTTACTTGATATTCAAAGAAATAATAACACAGATGCCGCAATTAAATCCGCCATCGAAGCAAATTTGGCCGCTCAGATACTGGTTGGTGCAGAAAGCGGAACATTCAATGATAGTAGAATCTCAGCAGATGAATTTGTTATTGACTATTCCAACGGGGTATTAACAATTGAAAATATAGAAGGAAGGGACCTAGCAGTAGAAGATTTTTCCTCCGAACATGGCAAACTTACTGTATCTCTTCTCGATGGTTTGCAGGGAACAGAAAGTTTATCTTCAAAATATGCTCACGCTTCAGAAGTAAGAATATCAAGAGGATTCCAAACTGCAATCACCGCTTCCTCGGCGATGCTAACTTGGGCGGTAGATGGAGGAACTGCAAATGTTACTGATATCAAAACCGCCTTCCCTGGCGGAACTGCAGGCGATACAGGATGGGATCAAGCTGCATTACTTGAAACAGCACTTCAAGCTGCTACTGCAGATGGAGCAGACACAAATATTAGGATAGCCTATGACTCAACGTCCGATGAGTTTGTTATAACCGATATACTCGGAAGAGAACTGGAAATAACAAGTTTTGCTCAAGCAGCAGGTGTATCTGCTGGTGCCTACTTAAAATCAAGTGCAACTGTGGCGCAAGCGAATAAGTATAACCCTGTTCAAACAAGCACAGATGCGACTTCAGGTGTAATGACGGAAGCTACTAAAATCGATTTAGTGTTTTCACAGGACGATGCATCGGGAGTTGTTTTAGGCATTAATGGACAGTCAAATAGCAGTTCCGCTATTGATTTTAATTTTGCGACCGATACATTTGCCGGAAGCGATTTTAAAACAATTCTTAATTCTATGATGAATGAGCTCAATACACATTATAACGGCTCTCCAATATCATACGAACTTGACCAAGACAGCAGAACTCTAACCCTTACACATGCAAAAGGTGGTGAAATTTTCATTGACGATTTCGTTACAACCTCAGAAAATTTAGTAATGAATTTAGAGGTCGTTTCCGGTGAAGGTGAAGGTACTATTATCTCCTATGACGAGGTATTAACCTCAGCTTCTGCAGAGGGCACTGGACAGGACTATTCAACAATAACAGCGAATTCTGGTAGCAGTGTCAGTGGTTTTAGCAACTCATCTGATAATATAGCTGAAATCTCTGTAGCAACGCAAGACGGAGCTAATTCTGCTCTTTCAAGCATTGATAATGCTCTCATGTTTATTCTCTCAGAAAGAGCCAAACTTGGCGCGATAGAAAATCGTCTTGACCATACTGTAAACAATTTATCCAACGTGATAACAAATACAAGTGCCGCAAAAGGAAGGATCGAGGACGCAGATTTCGCTGTAGAATCAACAAATCTTACCAGAGCACAGATATTGGCGCAGGCTTCAACGTCAATGTTAGCGCAAGCTAATCAATCGAAGCAAACTGTATTATCACTTCTCCAGTGATAAAAATTTAAGAAAAATCAACAAGCCAATCTACTTTTCTAAGTAGATTGGCATTTTTTTTGCACTATTTTTATTTTTGAAAGTTAAAGATGCAACAAACTAAAACTCAGTCTATGACACTTTCTAACTCTTATTCAAAGTCTAAGAAGTTTAGTTTAATAGACAGTAATCATAATACCTTTCTTGACACATCAAATACTGAAAATAGTTCAAAGGAACTTAATAATTTAATAAAAAAAGCTAAAAACTCGTTTAAACTCAAAAAGTATTTATCTGCTAAAAATCAACTAACTGAGATTTTTGAGAAAAGAAAAAATATTGAAATAGCTTTACTCATTTCTGACTGTTTTACAGCAATGAGAGAATTCAAAAAAGCTGTTAGTTTTTTTGAGGAAAATCTGCATTTTTTTGATGATAACGGAAAATATTGGGGCATATTAGCGCTTCATAATTACGCGTCTGAAGACTTTGAAGGTGCAGCTGGAGCTGCTTACAATGCGATAGATAAACATGGTTTACATCTCGTGGAGTTATGGAAGATATTCGTACATGCCTCTAAGAAACTTGAGAGAGTAGACGTATTATATCATATATGTAAAAAGTATTTACCTGTTTTAAACGACACGTCGTTTGATGCTTTTACAACCAATCCATACATAATCGAAGGATACTTATGTTCATGTTATGAGCAAAGCAAAAACGAAGGTTGGAAATTCATACAGCAGTCTGGAATTAACATTGAAAACGTCGAGAAACTAGGCGATGTTGCGGGAGTAATTTGTGCTTCTATCGCAAGTTTTTTACCTGATAACGAAAAAACAACCAAACATGCCCTTTCATGGCTTACAAAAGCACGAGATTTAGACCCTTCAAATAACTATATTCGCTGGAATTTATCCCATGTACAACTTACAGAAGGTATGATTGACGAAGGAATAAGTAATTATGAAACTCGTTTTCTTTGGGAAAAATTTCCAAGCTATAACAGGACATTTAAAAAACCTAAATGGCATCCGAACGCATCAAAAGATGCAAAGATACTTATATGGTATGAACAAGGAATTGGTGACCAAATAAGGTTTTTATCTGCAATAAACCCATTTAAAAAGGAATTTCCTAACTTAATATACGAATCAGGCGAGAGAACCCTCGACTTTATTAGAAATTCCTTCGATGACATTGAAGTTCGAAAGTCAACGATGAATGATGACCTGACAACTACGGTAGAAGACTTCGATTATCATATTCCAGCTGGTTCACTTTTTTTCTATATGGTAGGCCGAAATTCTAAGGACCTGAGGTCATCAAAATCTTCAATTTTTAAACCATTCTTGATTACAGATAAATTAAGGAAGCGATTCTGGGCGCACAAACTTCATTCTCAGTCTTCCAAGCCAAAAATTGGAATTTGCTGGACTAGTGAAATGAAAAACAAACAGAGAGACCCAAATTACACTTCGCTAGAAAAATGGGAGAAATTATTAAATAATAATAAATTCAGTTTTGTAAATCTTACTTACAGTGTTTCAATGGAGGAAATACAAAAAAAAGATACCCTCACCCAAAATTTCCTGGACACAGGTTTTCTTGACCAAAAAGACGATTTAGAGGGTGTAGCCGCATTAATCTCAAATCTTGATTATGTGATATCAACATCCTCATCGCCTTCGATGTTTGCGAGCGCATTGGGAGTGCCGACTTTAATTTTTTCACGCAATTCTTCAGACTCTCTTGGAAGGTTGGAAAAATTTAGTCAACATCCTATTTTTAAAAATACAAAATTATATCCAATAATTGACGCTGAGAGCGACCAACGTATCGTGGCTGAAATTATAAACTTTCTAGAGAATGAGTTAATATCAAAGGTCTAAATTCTAAAAACATGAATAAATATTTATAATCAATTTGTATAGACGAAAAATGTAAGGTCATCACATGAACCAAAACAAACTTGCCACGGACATTATAAAAACTAAGAAAGAACTACCGGTTGGTCTAAAGGCAAATCGATTAATAGAAAAAAAATTAAAGGCGTTAAGTAGATTTGAAAAAACCAACGGAAAGAGTGCTGAAACACTTCTTGAACGAGGTAAAATTTATTTAGAAAAAGAGTCTCCCTTGATAGCGCTTAAATACCTCAAACAATCTTTGGAGATTAAAAAAAACCTTGAAACAATTCATAAATTAGCAGTCTGTTATGGAAAATTAGACCTAAACCACGAGGCGTCTGAGCTTTTTGAGGAATGCCTTCCAGATTTCAAGTGGTCAGGTGCTTTTTGGTGTCTATTTGCATATTACAAAAAACAGGTGGGGGATAACAATGCTGCGCATAGTGCTGCATATACTGCTATTTCTAAGTTTGACCAAAATGCGCCAGAGGTTTGGCGAATACTTCATAATGCGGGCCTCGATATTGAAAGATATCATGAGGGTTATGAACTCAGTAAAAGATATCTAAATAATAATGAAAATTTGGATAAGACAATTGTCGAAACTTTTATTGGTAATTGTCTGCATCTAAGAGGAAATTATCCGTCTGAAGCAATCCACTTTCTTGAAACCACAAAATTTAATTGGAAAGAAAATGCTATTCTCTGCGGGATTGCTGCTCACCTTTATTACTCTGCTCGAGGTGATGTTGAAACATCTTTGAAATTAAATAAATTAGCAAACGAATTAGAACCAAAGAACATTAATTTAATTTGGAACTTATCGCTAACACAACTGAGGGCCGGTGATTTAGAAGAGGGTTTAAAAAATTACGAAGTTCGCTTTTCATGGCCAGATTTTCCAAGTCCAAGAAGAATTTTTGAAAGGCCTAGATGGAACCCAAACATTGATAGTTCGTCTAGAATTATGCTTTGGTGGGAACAGGGAGTTGGAGACCAATTAAGATTTTGGTCAAGTGTAAAACAATTTAAACTTGAATTCCCAAATTTAATTTTGGAGACTTCACCCAAAACCTTAGACTTAATCCAATCAGCATACCCAGAGTTTGTTTGTAGAACTGGTAATTTTGATCCAGAAACACTTACCAGTTTTAACGAAGATTTTGATTATCACTTACCAATAGGTTCAGTGTTTAATTATGAAGTAGCAAAACAAGCAAACAGATTTCGTAACCCTAAATTTTCTCTTGGTTGGGAGTATCTACAGCCAGATAAATTGCGCACTTTATTCTGGAAAGACAAACTTAACAATATGTCTGCTAAACCTAAAATCGGTTTTTGCTACACAAGTGGCAATACCGACCATGGTCGAGAAAAACAATATACTGAATTAGACCAATGGAAGGATTTACTGCTAGATGAACGATTTAGTTTTGTAAATCTTCAGTATAATTTATCCTATATTGAGTTTGTAGAAAAGTACCCCTTTTTAGAGAATACCTTTCTTGATACTGGACATCTTGACCAAAAGGATGACTTGGAAGGAACTCTCTCTTTAATTTCTAATCTTGACTTAGTAATTAGTCCTGCTAGTGCTCCATCAATGGTCTCAAGCTGTCTTGGTATTCCAACTATAATATATGCAACAGGTGATATTCACTGGTTTGGTAGAAATGGTAAATTCGAACAGCATCCGATTTACAAAAATACAAAAGTCTACCACTCTCATAATCCATCTGAAGATAAACTATTAATCGAAGATTTGGTAAATTTTGTAGAAAAATTTTTATCTGAATAGTTTAATTTTCAAAAATCTCCATTGAAACAGGGGTTCCTCTTTCAATATTTTTTTGGAGTTTTTTTCCTATAACTAAAGGTAACATTCCTGGATTAAGACCATATCCTGGCCTAATCCTCCTTATATGTTTTGCTTCGATAATAGTGCCTGAGGTCAAATCTTCGACAAAATAAAGAGACCGTCTAAACTTCTTATTTTGCACTTCAACTTCACTCCGAGAAAAATTTCGATTCGATAAAGCGAGAAAGGTATCGTTACAGTCCTCGACTAGTGACTTAAATTGCTCTGGCTCAAGAGAAAAAGAGGAGTCTGGCCCCCCTAGCTTTCTATCCAAAATAAAATGTTTTTCAAATGCAACCGCACCTAGGGATAAGGATGCAATTGATGCAGTGTTCGATAAAGTATGGTCCGATAAACCAACCGGAAGGTTAAATCTTTCAGCTAAAATTTTTATATTTCCTAAATTTGTCTGTGAGACTGGTGTTGGATATCCGCTAATACAGTGAAAGAGTAGGATGTCGTTATTTCCCTCATTTCGTATTGTATTAATTGCGTTTTCTATCTCTACTAAGGACGACATTCCAGTTGACATGAATATAGGTTTATTTTGCTTTGCAATATGTTTAATTAAAGGTATATCGATTATTTCAAATGAAGCAATTTTGAATGCTGGTGTATTTAAAGATACTAAAAGGTCTACAGCCGTCTCATCAAATGGTGTTGAAAATAACAGGATGCCCTCTTCTTCAGCAAGTTCAAAAAGTTCCTTATGCCATTCAAATGGCGTCCCAGCTTCTTTATATAAATCAAAAAGTTTTTTGCCCTTCCACAATCCCTCCTTAATCAAAAAATCACTCTTATCACAATCAATCGTCATTGTGTCTGCGGTATATGATTGAATCTTTACAGCACTTGCACCAGACTCTTTTGCAGCCTTAATGGACTTCTTTGCAATATCTATGGAACCATTATGGTTTGCTGATATTTCCGCAATAATAAATGGGGAAGCGTTACTTCCTACCTCACGATTCAAAACCTTAAACATCTTGTTCCTTTAATTATATTTTTCCTAAAGTTTAAAACTAGTTTGAATGGGTTTTAAATTCAGTTTTCCGATTATTGACAGATAATTTTTATCTGATGAAGGTGCATTTAAATAAAAATAACCCGGAATTTTAGATTTTATTTCTGGAAAAGGATAGTAATTTGTTTTGATATACGTAATTATCATTGTGGAATGGGTTGGAAAGAAGGCTCG
>MDTC01148688.1_pt1 | contig 11402 bp, 6 predicted proteins | sample 811181 | NCBI WGS metagenome assembly MDTC01 (sample SAMN05326644, study PRJNA326480) | marine metagenome | isolation source: seawater | place: Pacific Ocean: North | collected 2011 | reverse complement strand
TGTTAATTCAAGAGTTACAATACTATCACAACCGTCAACATTTTGGTATGTGTTACTGTAACTTCCACTTGCAGTGTAAGTTTCCCCTTCCCATTCGTAGGAATCAGCTTCACATTCAGAAACAGTAAAAGAATTTGTAATTGTGTCTTCACAACTTAAAACTACAACAATAGTACCTACCATACCATTTGCAGCGTGTGAACCTACAGAACAATCATAATTATACGTGCCAGCAACATTAAATCTATATCCAAAAATCACACCACCGGTAGCACTAGTTGCAGGTGAATCAAATGTTTCTGGATTGTTAAAAGAAACACCAGTAATAGAATTTATATCTCCGTTAACATCGTGATAACCTCCGTCGTTAATCCAAACTACCGAATCACCAACTTCAATATTTAGTGTTGTTGGATTATAATAGTATGAACCAGCATTTACAGTGTGAGTAGTTTGAGAAATTAAATTTCCAATTATAAGACTGTAGGAGATAATGGCGTAAATTTTATTCATAATTTCATTTTTTTTAATAAAAATACAATAAATATTTAAAATAATTTTTTTTACATGGAATTTCGAATAATCTTAACTCCCTAATATTATTATACATAACTATAATTAGTAAAGAAAATCTATTAGGTTTCCTTATAAAGACATCTATTTTTGATTTCGCTGTAAAAGCATTCTAATAATTTTAAATCATTTTGATTAAAATATTAAAGAGCTCTTATAAGTAAAAAAATGAAGTAAATAAGTGAAAATTTTAATTAGAAAGTAAATGATATTCCCAACATCCAGTATTCCATGAATTGTAATGCTGGTCCTGTTTTAATTACTTTATATCCCCAATATTCACCTGGGTCAACATATTCGTCACCATTATCATTTTCAACATATTGAGTATTATAATTGTAGGCTTCTGGATCGTAATAATCAAAGAAATAATGATTATCATTTGTAATAGGATCTAGTTCACCTTCAGGTCGAGATAAAAATATTGGTGTTATACCATCCTTTTCGTACCTTGGAATCATTATATCATCGTCATATATTAAATAACCTGAAAAGGTTAGACTAAAAAAATTGCTGAACTTGTAAGTTGCTAAAATTTCTAAGGTAACATCAATAGTAAAACTATATTTTTTAATTATTTGATTACTAACCATTTTTTTGTTAGGAAGATAGTTGTTAAACAATGTTAGATCAGCCATTAGTGATAAATTCTTTTTGTGAAAGAGTGAATCGTGCGTAAATAAAATATTAGTGTAAAATCCAGCTTCAGTTCTAAAACCTGAGTCAGCAGGGATTAAACCAAAAACACCAACTCTTTTTAGAGAGTCATCCAAAACTAAAGTTGATTTTGCGGTAATTGGAGAAATGTATGCAGTTAATCTGTTGTTTAGATGATAGTCAAATCCAAAACCTACAATTGGATAAATTGGAGACAAAAAGTTGTCCATATAAGACTTATTTTGAAGATCATATTCTGAATAATAACCCTTAATAAATTGGGTTCTGAAATTTACTAAAAAGGAATAATCCCATAAATGAGGTGTTCTTTTGGAAAATTTTGATGTTAATTCAATTCTATCATCATTTTTTAACCATAATCCCTCATTACCGTAACTAGATTTTATTACACCCAGGGATAATCCAATAAAGTTATTCCAATGAAATTTATTGTGTCTATAATCTAGCCAAATATCAGCAAGGCCGTGTAACTCCATAAAATTTAAACCTCCGGCAGCCCAATTATATAAATTAACTCTATTAAAACCTGTGTAAAACACAAATGCATTATCCCAATATGAAGAGTCATTAGTTAGCTCTTTCTCCTTTTGCTGAATGTATTCAATATTTTCTTGTTTATTTTGAGAAATAGCAATGTGATTTAAACTAAAAATCAAAAGAAAAAGTGATAAAATCCTAGTTTGGAAATATTTATTACTCATATTTATGATATAATTTGAGCCAAAATTATATAATTTACAACAGTTTGTGTTTCTTTCATCATTAAAAATAGATCATTCGTCAAAAATTAGTCATTATTTCCATACTTAATATAATTTTCTTGTAAATTGCACTCAAACTTTAAAAATTTATAAAATGAAAAATTTATTTATCGCTACACTACTACTTTTTTCTTTTTGCTTTTCAACTCAAGCTCAAACTGATCAAAGAAAGGAAAAAAGCACGACAACTCAGAGTTCTGTTAAAAATCCAGCTAGTAATAGAGCTGCAGCGAGCTCTTCTAGTACAAAGCCTACTAAACCGATATCAAGCAAACCTGTATCAAGTAAACCAACTACAAGTAAACCTGTTAAAGGCAGTGGAGAAAAAGTTAAAGGAAAGCCTTCTAAAATGACTCCTGCTAACACCACTGGAAATGACAGACCACAAGAGAAAGGCACAAAACCAACCACGTCTAAACCAGAAGCTAGTAGTAGATCTGGAGTAAGTTCATCTGTATCTAAGCCAAATAATCAAGTTGCGAAACCAAAAAAACCTAATGCAACTAGCAGTAGCTCAAAACCAGTAGGTCTAAGTTCTGAATTTTGTAAAGGATGGGAAGACGGATACGTGAAAGGTTGGAATCTTAACAAAAAAACACCCGAAAGACCAAACGTACCACCTTGTGCACCAACTAAAACATGTGATGATTACAAATGTGGATATAAAATGGGAATGAAGAAGGCTGAAGGTGATAAAAGATAATATTTCAACTATTTTATAAGTTTAAAGCCCTAATGTTAGGGCTTTTTTTTTATATTAACAGATTTAGGATTAACATGTAACTTTAAATAAACTCTTAAATTAACACAATAGTCTTCATAAATTAATTAGGTCTAAATTTTGCTCAGGAGGTTTAATTATTTATTTTACATGTGTTTTGTTAAAATTTTTTTCCATATCGTTAATCCTTCTTTCAGGCTCATTAGGATTCATAAGATCGCAGTGCAATTTTAGTGGGAATTTAACTGTAAATTCTAACGACAGTGTTTGCCCAGGAAGTACGTATAATTTATTTGCTACAGGTGCTGATTCGTACACTTGGTCACCAGATTCAATTCTTTTCAATTCCAATACATCCTTTCCCAATACTATTGAACTTGATCAAACGGTTATGTTTTATGTAACAGCTTTTGATACAGAAAACTGTTCAACTACAGATAGTGTCGAAATTTTTGTGTTTTCAGATGATCATATATTTACTCTAAATGATTCTATAATATGCCCAGGTTCATCAATTGAGCTCAATGCATATGGAGGTATTAGCTATATTTGGACAAATAATATAAGTCTTTCAAATTTTTTAATTTCCAACCCTATTGCATCGCCAACTCAAAGCACTACTTACCTGGTCGAAATAACAGATTCTAATAATTGTAAATTCAATGACTCAATATTTATTGATCTTTTTAATGAACCCAATGCAAATGCTGGTTTTGATGCAATAATATGCCCAAATGAAACACATTTATTAGAAGGTTCAGGTGGTGTAATATACAATTGGGAGCCTTCAGATTATGTTAATCATGCAGATTCCTCTGATGTGTTGTGTTTTCCTGAAACTGATATGGAATTTGTTCTTGAAATAACAGATTCTAACGGGTGTAATGATTTTGATACAGTTCAAATTTTAATATTTGAGATAACTGTTTCAAATGATACTATTTTGTGTAGTGGGGATTCTGTAAATCTTATGGTTCTAGGAGATCCTTCTACTGAATTTTTGTGGAGTCCCTACTATAATATTTCAGATTCATCCAGCTCGAATCCTTGGGTTAGCCCTTTAATGAGTACCAATTATAAAGTGTTAGCTACAAATTCACAAGGCTGTGTAGATTCAGACTCTATTTATGTAGAAGTTTCACAAGTTAGTGCAGTCATCGATACAAGTTTAATAATTGGTTGTAATAACTATTATTTAAAATTTATGAATTCTTCATTTGATAGCTTAGATTTTTATTGGTCATTTTCTGATGACTCTAAAAGTTATGAAAGAGAAATTGAAAAAAAATTAAACTTTGAATCTTATATCCAAAGTAATCTTATTGTAGAAAACAATTTAGGTTGTAAAGATTCTGTATCTTTAAGCGTGAACTCTTTAAATCTTGATTCTTTTTTCGATTTTGATGAATTAAATCCTCCAAATATATTTACACCAAACGGTGATGGAACGAATGATTTGTTTGAAGTATCATTTCCAGGAAGAATTAATGAATGTGTTAATCTTACAGTATACAACAAGTGGGGTGAAACCCAATTTTCATCTACTGGAAATAATATTTACTGGGACGGATATACAAACACTGGAACTCCGGCATCACAAGGTATTTATTTTTATACTTTGAGTTTTAAAAATTCATCAAAATCAGGTTTCTTACAATTAATAAGATAATGTTGTGATATATATTGATAAGGATATTACCAAAGCTAATACTCTCCCTGGAAAGTTTTATCATTCGAATGAATATTTTGAATTATGCAGAGAAAATATATTTCCTAAGTCTTGGATTTTAGTTACTGATGATTCCAAACTTAAGCTTGAAAATAATGCACAACCATGCTACTTTATAGATGGATTTATTGATGAACCTCTACTCTACATACGTTCTCAAAATGATGTAAGGTGTTTTTCTAATGTTTGTACTCATAGAGGTAATTTATTGATTGAAAATTCTTGTACATTACAGCGACATATTGTTTGTAAATATCATGGTAGAAGATTTGACATGGACGGCAAGTTTATTTCAATGCCGGAAACCAAAGGAATGGAAAACTTTCCAACTGAAGATGATAATCTAACTAAAATACCAACTGCACATTGGAAGCAATTTTTATTTACCTCTCTTGAGCCAACTGTTGATTTTAATACTTTTATAAAAGAAATGAATGATCGTGTCGGCTGGATGCCTATAGAGAACTTCATTTTTGACCCAGTTGCATCTAGAGATTATCTAGTAAAAGCAAATTGGGCTCTGTACTGTGATAATTATTTAGAAGGTTTTCATATACCGTTTGTGCACAAAGAATTAGCCAAAACTCTAGATTATTCCCAGTACAAAAGCGAATTATTTAATTATTCAAATCTTCAACTAGGAGTAGCAAGTGGTGCTGAACATTGTTTTGATCTTCCAAAAGATTCACCTGATTATGGAAATAAAATTGCTGCATATTACTTCTGGATTTTTCCAAATATGATGTTTAATTTTTATCCATGGGGTTTGTCTATAAATATTATTAAACCAATAAACCCAAGATTAACAAAAGTTGAATTTAGAACATATATATGGGACGAAACTAAATTAGAGCATGGAGCAGGATCGATACTTGATAAAGTAGAGAGAGAAGATGAAGATATTGTTGAAAGCGTTCAAATAGGAATAAAATCTAGATTTTACAAGCACGGTAGATATTCACCAAAGATGGAACAAGGAGTCCACCACTTCCATCAGCTTATTAGCAGGTTTATTAATTAGTTTTTAGCTTGGCAATTTTTATACTTGCATAAGCAAAAATTAATGTCATAAAAGGACTAATAATATTAAAAAAACAGAACGGCATATAAGTAATTGTAGAAATACCCAATACCCCTGCATGAGTTGCACCACAAGTATTCCATGGTACCAGCGGAGAGGTGACAGTTGCAGAATCTTCTAAGGTTCTACTTAAATTTTTTGGATGTAAGTTATACTTGCTGTAAGAGCTTGCAAACATTCTTCCTGGAACTACTATTGCTAAATATTGATCTGAAGCTGTAATATTGAAGAAAAGACAAGTTCCTGAAGTTGTAAGAACTAATGACTTTTTTGATCTTATAAAATACATCAATGAATCTGTAATTCTTTTTAAGAATCCTGTTGTTTCCATAATTCCACCAAAACTCATGGCGCAAATTATTAACCAAATTGTATTAAGCATTCCTGACATTCCGTTTGTTGATATGAGATTATTAACAGTATTGCTAGTTGTTATTACGCTTACATTAACGGTCATTGCATCCATTACTGCTATATATGAGTTTTTTAAATATTCTAAAGTAGAGGTTGAAATATTTCCTGAAACCTCATTCATTATTTGGGGCTGAAAGCATATTGCATAAAATCCCCCTAGAAGAGTACCAAACAATAATGCTGGTATAGCAGGAACTTTTTTAATAATCATAAAAATTACAACAACAGGAACTAAAAGGGACCATAAGCTAATATTGTAAGAATTTGATAAAGCATTTTGCATTGAAGAAATTTGAGCAATTTGATTATTATTGTTTTCAAAACTAAAGCCAATTATCAAAAAAATAATAAGTGCAATTATAACTGAGGGAATAGTCGTTAACATCATGTATTTTATATGGGTAATTAAATCTGTTCCTGCCATTGCTGGAGCCAAATTTGTGGTATCAGAAAGTGGAGACATTTTATCACCAAAATAAGCGCCTGAAATAATTGCTCCTCCAATTAGACCTTCGCTTATTCCGAGAGCACTTCCAATACCAAGCATTGCAATTCCAATAGTTGCTATTGTTGACCAACTACTTCCCGTTGCTAAAGATACAATTGAACATATTATACAACAGGCAAATAAAAAAATGGAAGGACTTAAAATATCCATACCATAATAAATCATTGTTGGCACAATTCCACTAAGCATCCAAGTTCCAGCAAGAGAACCGATTAATAAAAGAATGATAAGTGCTCCCATTGCTGATGAAATACTTTTAACTGCTCCATCAAGCATATCTTTCCATTTAGTTCCATAAAAAAATCCTATTAGTGCCGCTATTGCACCTGCAAATAATAATGTTAATTGGTTAGAACCAGATAATGTATTGTCTCCAAATAAATAAACATTTGTAGATAATAAAATAATAAGAATTATAATTGGAATTAAAGCAATAGTTAATGGAGTCTCAATCTTTTTAGTCATTTTATAAATATACCAATTTTCAATAATGAGATTATTAATTTAATTATAATTAGACAAGTATTATAAATTATATTTTGTAACTTAATAAATATATGAATCAATTATTAAAGCTCTCGGTATTAATTTATTTTTTAATTTCTTGTTTGATGTCAACAAGTCAAAGTCATTTAGGAGATAGATTACACATTAAAGGAAAAGTTCTTCATTCTACAGGAAAAGTCAAAAATGTAAGCATTAGGATTGTTCATGATGATGGTGTAATTGATACGGTTTTAGCAAAAAACGGAAAATATAATTTACATTTAGAACTGAATCACAAGATTTTAATCGAATTTGAATGTCTTGACGTCAAACATTATACTAAGCGAATTGCTTTTAATACAAATGTACCCAATAACATAAAAAAGATACCTCTCTTTAATCTTACAATAAATCTTGTCGAGGTTTCTCTTTTTGATCCTGAAGAAAACGATACATTTTTATTAGATGTTCCTGTCGGCTATTTAACTTACAATAGCAAAAATGGGATTTGGTTTGACAGTAATGCAAAATACAGCAGAGTAATAAATACCAAGTTAAGAGCGCATGGTATTTACTAAATTGTAACGGAAAAATTATATAACATTCTTTTCTAAACTGTAAATTGATTACTACTTTTGAATCGAATGAAAAATCAACATAATTACTGTATATTATTTCTATTTTTTGTATTTATCATTAATTATAATTATTCTCAGATAACTGCATCATTTTCTGTTGATTTAACTGAGGGCTGCCCCCCACTATTTGTAACTTTTACAAATACCTCTTCTTCAAATGCTACAAACTTCAAATGGGATTTTGGGAATAACAAAACCTCTGTAGAGGAAAATCCATCTACTACTTACACTGAAACAGGAAACTACACTGTTACACTAATAGTTGATAATGGTTCTGAATTTGATACCTTACAAATTAATAATTTAATCAATGTATTTGAAAAACCTGGATCAAATTTTGAAGAAACTTCACTGACACACTATTGTGAAGATGATAATATAATTCAATTTACTAATTTATCCACCGGAGCAACAAGCTTTTTTTGGGACTTTGGAGATGGTAATTTTTCTAATGAAATAAACACAATACATCAATTTAGTCAAGCTGGAGAATTCAATGTGAAATTGAAGGCATCAAATGATTATTGTGATTCATTGTTCTCAATCCCCATAATAATTAATCCCACACCTTCAATTGCCGCATTATCACAATCTAATTTCTCCTGCGATAGTAATTCAATTGTCAGTTTCTCAGCCTTTTCCTCCAATGCTATAATAAGTAACTGGAACTGGGATTTTGGGGACGGAACAAACATTAATACTGTTAATCAAGATATTGAATACACATATAATCAAACTGGAACATTCTTTCCCATGGTAAGAGGAACTACAAATCACAATTGTGTAGATTCTTTTTTTCTTGAATCAATAATATTTCCAGAAATTGATGATTATGTAATTCAATCCAATTCAGCTTTAAGTGGTTGCCCCCCACTAGACGTAAATTTTAGCATTTCCCCAACAACTTCAATAGAAACTGTCAACTGGGATTTTACTAATAGTATTGTAACAAATGGTCAAACTACAGTAATTAACAATTTTCCGGTTTCTGGAATATATAATGTGAGTTCGGAATTAATTGACACCAACGGATGTATACAAAATATAGAATTTAATGAATCTGTAAATGTAATTACCAGCCCTGAGGCTCAATACTCAAATAGTAATTCGTCCGGATGTCCCCCATTAGATGTTGAATTTAATGTTTCAACAGACCCTAGCAATTCGATTTTATGGGAATTTGGAGATACTCTATCACCTAGTTCAACAGAGCAGAATGTAATCAACACCTACTCTTATAGTGGAACCTTTAATCCTTCATTAACCGTTCTCTCGCCAAATGGCTGCTCAACACAATATTATTTAGAATCTATCCAAGCTGGTATGACTTTAACAAACTTTAATGCAAACCCAAGATCTGGTTGTGCTACACTTGAAGTTGATTTTTTTAATTCAGCACCGGAATATGCTACGGAATTCTTCTGGGATTTTGGTGATGGAAATACATCTACTGAAGCTAACCCAACCCATGTATACGATACAATTGGTGAATATAGTGTAACTTTTCAATGCTCAGATAGTAATGGATGTTCATCTCAATATGTAATTCCAAATATGATTAAAACCTATGGAGAAGATGATGTTGAGCTGCCAAACCAAGATACGATATACGCATGTTCTCCTTACACCTTTTCGGCTGATGCTTCAAATATTGGTGAAAGTTACTGGAACTGGGATTTTGGAGACGGCTATTATGGTTCAGGTGAAAATGTCACCCATCAATATACAAAATCCGGAATCTACACAGTCATTCTTAATGCTGATGCACCTAACATGTGTATGTACAATATTTTAAATTACGCAACTATTGTAATTGATGATAATATTGAAATTGACCTTGATATTACAATAAACGATGAATGTGATAACGGATTTATTGATGTAATCAATAACTCAACTGGTGTAGTTGATCATTTATGGGATATGGGTGATGGGGGTGTTGTAAGAACACCTGATATAACCCATTCCTACACTACAACAAATTCATACCTTGTTTCTTACCAAGCATTAACACAATCTGGATGTTTAGTTATTGAATCAATTGCTGTCATTTTTAAATGTGATGAAAATTTAAACCCAATTGTAGAGGCAGATACACTCATAATAACTGAAGATACGACTCAAGCAGACACTTTGATAACTGGTCCTTTGATTGATCCAGTAACAAATGAAGTTATAACCCAAAATTGTGGTCCCGAACTTATTAATTTAAATACTCCTTTTGATAACGCAGACTCAGTATTTTGGGACTTCGGAGACGGATACACTTCATCAGATCCAAACCCTACTCACCTTTATCAGAACGCAGGAACGTTTGACTTAACTCACTATGCTTATTTTTCCGATGGGCATTCAGATACATTGATTATTGCGAACTTCATAGATCAATACATGTTAGATGCAAGTTTTACTTTGGAAAAAACTGACCTTTGCAACGAGGCTAAGTATGAATTTGAAAATCTTGCAAGCGGGCAATTAACTTATGAATGGAAAATCGGATCAGAAATAATATCAACTGAATCTTCAGATGAAATAACACTTTCTTTAAATGATTCAGTAAAAACACTTAGCTTAAAAGTTGAAGATAATTATGGATGTGTTAACGAGAGTCAACAAAATCTATTTTTGTACCATCCATTAGTAATAATTGAAGACACTAATTTTGCATGCAATTCGTCTCCCGCTAATTTTATTGCAAGTGTTGTCGGAGATCCTGATCATTATTGGATGTTAGAAAGTGATACACTGGGAACAGACACATCTATAAGCTACTCATTTAATGTTAATGGATTTTTTGAAGTTGTACTTGAACTAGATGATCAAGGATGTAAAAGATTTATAACTTTAGATACGATAGAAATATTTCAACCAGACGCTTCTTTTTCTCCCTCTAGCTATGGATCTATTTGCAATAACGATAGCATACTATTTATAGCAAATGATAGATCTTTTAATAGTAGTGAATACAATTGGTCTGGAGGTAAAGTTCTTGTAGATGGGGATTCTACTTGGATTCAGTTTCAAAATGAAGGAAAACAAATAGTTTCTCTAAGTTTAAGCGAAAGAACATGTACAAATATATTTTCTTCAGACACCATAATAGTAAATAAAGCCAATGCAAATTATAGTTATGTTCAATCCAATTATTGCATTCCAATCAATGTCCAATTTCAAGATTCTTCAGTAAATGCTGTTAATTGGATATGGAATTTTGGGGATGGTAACATTTCAAATGATCAAAACCCCTTTCATACCTTTAATACTATGCCTACGGATAGTATTGAGCTGATTATAACAGATTTAAATGGTTGTAAAGACTCCATAAGATCTGTTATTATAAATGATTTAAATGCCAATTTTTTTGCAGATGATACTTTAATATGTGCCAATACACCTGTTATTTTCAATGGAGTTGATAGTATTGTAAGTACTTGGAGTTGGGACTTTGGCGATGGGACTAACTCTACAGATTCAATACCTACTCATTATTATGAAAATGAAGGTATATATGAAGTTAGATTGTCTGTTTCTGATGGTCAAGGGTGTAATGACACAGTAATAAAATCGAATTACATCGAAGTTCAAAAAGTTATTGCAGATTTTGAATTTTCAGTTCCAAATGAATGTCCATCAGTGACTGTATTTTTCACTAATAACTCAACTGGTGGAACTGAATATATCTGGGATTTCGGAGATGGAGCAAATAATATAGAAAATAATAATAATGTTGTAGCTCACGAATATGACAGTTCTGGATATTTCAATCCCAATTTAATTGCAACTAATGACGCAGGATGTGCAGATACATTGACT
>MDTC01202657.1_pt1 | contig 11403 bp, 18 predicted proteins | sample 811181 | NCBI WGS metagenome assembly MDTC01 (sample SAMN05326644, study PRJNA326480) | marine metagenome | isolation source: seawater | place: Pacific Ocean: North | collected 2011 | reverse complement strand
CTGCTTCAATACCCATAATCTTTAGTTTGGGTTCTTCATAACGAACACCCTCACTATCCCAGACGTTGAGAATATAACGTTTCTTAGCAGTCCAAATGCCACGATCCGCAATATTCTCACGTTTCATTTGCATTTTCTGGTCATACGCCGAGACATAGTTCGCAAGTTTCTGGTAACAAGAATCGATGTATGGTTCCAGTTTTTCCTCGCAGATCTTATTAAGTATGTCCACAATCCGTTCTTTGTTGCCAGACTTAGCAGCAAAAAATTTATCAACAAGAGGTCCCATATTAAGATAGATTGAGTCAGTGTCAGATGCGATAACATAATCCTCATCTTGAGTTGACAAGAGATTATTTAGGTATTCGTTCATCTTATTCTCAATCCATCGGATACTTACCTGTCCCGATAGAGTAATGGCCTCTGCGTTTGCGAGCTTGTAATATCGGAAATACTGATTGCCGATAGCACCATAAGCACTATTAAGAGAGATCTTCTTAGCCATTTGAATGTTGTTGCACCTGGCAATCTCTTTTTCAAGTGCTTTAGTTGGAGTCTTTTCATATTCCTGCTTTGCCTTAAGCATCTTTTTCTTAAAGATTACACGGTCTCCATACATCTTCTCCATGAGTTCTGGCAAGAACCCACGAACGTCTTTGCGGTACATCGCACCATTCGCACAGACCGCGTTATCTTTATATAGTTCAAATGTTATCTCCTCATTAAGTATTCGATCGACATTAACCGTGGGGTGTTTCTCTTCCAAGAGGGTTTCTGGTGAGATATTGTATTGCATAATAAGATGAGGGTACAAGGAATTGAGATCAAAACTAACAACCCAATCATACTTTCCAGGAATCGGTTCTTTGACATAAGCACCTGCATACTTTTCATTTTTACTGCCACCGACTTTTGGAGGAATAACAATATTCCTTCTCTTGAGATAATTGTAAATGATAGCATCCCAAGTGCGTACCTGATAAAACACATCATTATAATTCACCTTGGCTTCATATGCCATAGTGATTGCAAGTTCAATGAGTTTCATCTTGCTTTCCAATCGGTCAACAAGTTCAACGTCAATTATATTGTATTCTACAAACTTTTGCCAGTTTCCAGTATAGAAATCTTTAAATGTATCGAATTCAGAGTGATCGAGTTTCTTCTGCCCAAGTTCTACATTAGCAATATGATCTAGACGATATGATTCCTGTGCCTTGTAAGTAAACTTCTTATAGAGATCAAGATAGTCAAGTTGAGAAATACCACCAACATCATAAGAGATTTGATCACGTCCCATAATCTTCAACTCATTACGAGTTACAAGACCCCAAGGTGAGAAACGTTTCATCTGCTTCTCACCCAGGACACGATCCAGTCGTCCACAAATGTATGGAATATCATACAACTGAACATTCCATCCAGTAATAACCTCAGGAGGATTTGCATCCCACCAATCCAAGAAGGTCTGCAAAACTCCTCGTTCTGTGCTGCAGTGAAAATACTTTACATTGTCCTGCTTGACTTCAAAGGGTTTGACACCCCAAGTCATAATCTGCTTAGTAGAATAATCCTGAACAGTAATACACAAAATTTCTTCCGAGCAAGAAAGTGGATCTGGAAATCCATACTCGGAAGAAACCTCAATATCCAGAGTGACTAGTTTGATCTTGCTGATATCAAACTTCAGTTCTTCCTCTGGATACTTGTCGGAAATATATTGACAGATATATCGGTCATTACCATAGATGGTAAATCCCTGAACATCTTCATACTTTTTGTAAAAATCTCTACAATCACGAACACCACCAGGTTTGATAGGTTCTACAAAATCTCCTTCCAAAGTTTTATACTTAGTCTTACTTTTGGAAGGTACAAAGAGAGTTGGTGAAAACTCTTCTTTGTACATCACGGACTTACCATCCTCATAACCACGGAACAGAAACTTGTTCCCGATCATTTGGACATTGGTATAGAAATTCATTTAACTAGTTCTTGATACTTTTCCAATAGGGTAGGTTTTGGATCTACCAACGTCAGAATTTTATCTGACGACATCATAAATTGATTATCGTTTGTGATTTCAATCAACCAAGGATGCAGTGTGCCATCTTCTTTGACAACAAATGGTTCTGTCAGTTTGCAGTCAGGTTCTCCAATGTCAGCACCAACTTCCTCAATCTCACTAATCAACAGCGTCTGGTCCGTTAAAACCAAAATCTTGACTACTGATTTCTCCATACTTCTCATCCTCTTGATCTAAAATTTGTGTTTGATACGCATCTGCCAACTTATCAATTGGGTCAACAAAGGTCACAATCCAATCCATTGCAACAGGATAGATTGGTCCTTTTCCTAGAGGCACCCAAGGTTGAAGTGAAATATCAAATGTTACTTGTGGTTTGTTATCAGGAATATCAAGATCCTTCATGCGAACTACGCATGGTTTCCTGAAAAAATATCCAACCACTTTAGTGTTCTCACCTTCACCATGATGCATTTCCTTTACATCAGTGACGACTTCTTCACCAGATTTTAATACAGCAAGTTTTACAGTCATAATCCTAAATTGCTCCAAGTCATTTTACCAATAAAAAAGAGAGGTGTCAACTGGTTTGTGCCAGTTACCTCTCCGTCTGCGGCGACGATACTTTATTTATTCATCACCTGATTGTGTCATCATTGCTGCCCCAACAAAGGAAGCAAGAAGAATAGTTACAGTTGCGAGAAGTGCCATAAGTAAGAATGCTCACTAGGCTTATATTTAGATTTTAGTAGCACTCAATACCTTCTCTTTGTGTTGATATTCTGTTTTCAGGAAGTATTATGAAACCATCGGTGCGACGACACTTCCCATAAAAAGAGATGTTACTGTTCCAACTAATAGGGTGACGGTAGTGAAATTCATGTTTCCTCCAACTCGTACATAATTATATATCAAAAAGTGTATCAACGTGATACACTTTTGTAGCAATCGCAGCAAAAATTAGTCAGGAAATCAGAACCAGACCTTCTTTTTATGTGCTTCTGGGACAATTTTACCCAGAACGATGGTTAATAACCCATCCTCAAAAGTAACTGATCTAACTTCCGTTTCATCTGAGAGTGTCCAAGCTCTGGTGAAAGATCTCTGAGCCACTCCTCTGTGGACATAATCGGTGCCAGTTTCTCCGTCTTCTCGTTGTCCTTCGACAAAGAGTTTTCCGTCTTGTGTGTAGACATTTACTTGTGCTTTTTTAAATCCAGCAAGGGCAAGTTCTAGTCTCGATTCTACGTTGCTGATCGTAACTAGATTGTAGGGTGGATAGTTTGTCGTTGTTTCGTGTAGTTTAAACAGACGATCAAAGTATTCATCCATACCAATGCTGTTCTTATTTATACGCTCAAACAACTGATTTACGTTGGCGGCGTTATATTTCATTAAGTCCATTTGTACTTCTCCTTAGTAAGCGAGATTTGATTGTGTGATCCCCGAAGGCAATCACATATATTTATAGCACATAATGTAAAAAAGTGGGTGTGGAAAACTCTACATTATAAATAAACACATGGGATTGTCACACACATACACTCCCACACGTTAAATTACCAGTACGAATATGAGTAACGCTTTTGAACTGCGGTTGCAGTTGTTTCAGGAAGCCCGAGATTATCTTGTGGCACAATTTGATAGAGATGTCCTCGAATGGGACAGAAAGAACCAAGAAAAACTTGATATTGAAGGTAAGCACTCCAGTGATTGGAGTAGATATATCGATTTAAAAGAAGAAGGAAAGGCATCAGCAGAGGACTGCCCAATTGCCCCAGATCCAATTAAACTTCCAGAGTATCCTAAGTATCCGTCAAGAGAAGACATTCTTGAAATGGCAACTTTTATTAGAGATTTTACAAACGACAAAGGTCAGGAGTAAATTATGTATGTCTCTGATTTATCCGAACTCCAAAAGATTTTTGGAAATAAAAAAAATGCAGAACTATTATTGATATTACTAGAAAAGATATCAAAAAAGAAAGTATAAAAAAGGGGGTGTCAACCCCCAGTCAATACACTAAAATCTAAGATCTCATCATAGTCATTTCCAATAGAAAAATTAAATGAAATAATTGTCTTTCTATCCGAGAAGTTTGTTGTTCCTCTGTGTGCAACATGTGCTGGGAAGAATATAATATCTCCTTCTGTCACAGGTATTCGGTGATGACTATGATCATATGGAAATACTAGTTCTGTTCTAGAACTTCCTTCAGGAAACTCCAGATAATAAACACCAGTATATTGTTCACCATGTGTATGCCAGTTATGCATATCACATCTGACATATTGTTGAAACCACATCTCAGTCAACTCGATTGACTTGTATGGTGTCATTGAAAGAAACTCATCTATAGAACTATAGAAGTGCTTTTCAAACAATTGAATCCAGTCTCGTTCATTATCTCCAGCCCAATCCCAATCAAGTCTAGAGACACTATCGATAGATCCTGGTTTTCTAGTTATAGTAGTTGATTCTGTTTTATCAATTTCGGAGAGAAGTTCATCTCTGATCAATTCATGATCTTTTACTCTCCCCTGGAAAATGAAATCCTTGAGGAGAATTTTCTTCATGCTTCTTCTCTTTTCTTCTTAGAACCGATATTGTATTTCTGCTCTAGAGTCCACTCACTCTTTTCTTTGTATGCAATAACTTTGATTTGATTGAGTGGTGCAATATCAAAGATCTTCTCTTCTTCTAGAAGTTCAACTAGTCCCCAATCAACTAATAGTTTGACGATCCTGTTTCTTCGTTGAACATCATTCACGGTGATGTTTGCATACTTTCCATCAAGTGCAAACAGTTCTTTGAAGTGAACGATGTAATACTTTCCTTGCTTATGCAAGATATGGCAAGATTGGTATAACTTCTTTTCCTTGCGAGAAGCAACACCGATACGGGTTAGAGTCTCACGAACCTTCAGGAAGTCATCTGGTTCACGAAGATTGATCTCTACCATCATGGAAGGAGACCAAGTAACCTGAGGTTCAACAATTTTTGTCATTTTTTTCCACCCTTTTCAATCTTAGATTTGATAAAATTAATTTGTTCTTTGGAAAGAATTCTTAAAGCTTCTTTTGATTTCTCATTGGAGTAACCATAGTATTGTTTAATGGCATCCAGATCATCAATCTTCTCTTTACGAATCCAAGGAGAAAATCTTTTCTTTTTCCTCAGACTATTTAGCAAAAATGAATATTGCATATCTTTGTCAAGATGATGATTCTTGTTCATCTCATTGGCAAATAAGATTGAGTCTAGATGTCCAGACAGACACTTGTTTACGATAAAAGGTGGGTATTGTTTAACGATATCAGGGTTTTCTTTAATAAGGTCTTCCTTATTAAAGTTTAATGAGTTCATCCAATCTTTCAGTTCCATTGTTCCTCTAGTGGTGTGAGTGGAGTAAGAGAGTAGTTTGTAACTAGAAGTTCGGTCTTCACATTGTCCTGAGTATTCTTATCACCACGATGAACCATAGAGTAACGTAGTTTCCAATACTCAAGGTGATAGTCCTTATACAACTCAAGGAGACGATCATTCACATTGTAAGTGATCATGAAGTTGTGAGGACACTTATATACGTTCTCAGCAAATACCTCATGGTCAAATGACTTATGCATCTCACGATTCTTTCCATACAGAAAGTCTTTGATGTCATAAGGAGGATCAAGAAATACAAAAGTATTATCAGGACCATCAGCATTCATTACTTCAGAGTAATCAATGTTAGTGATCTTCCAGTTCTTAATCAATTGCGAGAACTGAGCAAGTTTATCTGCACCAACCAAAGAGAAGTTGGAGTTAGCAGCAGTACGTGAGAAAGTGCTGTTCTCTGTCAGACCAGAATAACTACACTTGTTCATGATGAAGAAAGCAACTGCCTTCTGAAAATCATCATAGGTATCGATCTCAGCAGCATACTGGTTGAACAGTTCCTTAGCAAACTTGTCCTTCTCTTCTTGTGTGCCACTCTCAAGCATCTTCTCTTTCTGCTCCCTGACACTCTCAGAGAGGTCTTGACCACGATCACGCAGTTGCACCCAGAAGTTGTATAGGGGCACGTACAGGTCATTCACCCAGACAGGAATGTCTGGATTTTCTTTGGTCACGTCAATGGCAATAGAACCACCACCAATGAATGGTTCACGATATTCACTGATGACTTTGGGATACCATTGAGAAAGAGTTTTGATTGCTTTGGACTTGCCTCCAGGATAACGGAGAGGAGTCTTCAATGCTTTCATAATAAAAAGGAAAAATCAAACGATCAGTTTCTTTTTGTCGGGAGTAATCAATTTGCTCCCGAAGATCTCATTATACTTCTTCTTCACTGCAGAGTCAACGTTGACCATATACACAATGAAGTCCCGAGACAACTGAATGTCAGGATCTTCTTTATCAATGACAGTTGCCCATGGTGCGAATCCGACATTCTGAGCACCAGGTAGAACCACTAGACCGTTCTTGACAGTGATAGTGTTCTCATCTTCAGTGACTAGTTCTGCAATCACTTCTTCACCCGTAATGATACGGAGTAGTTTTACATCAATCATTTTGAATACAGTTTAGTGTCAGGTTTATATAGAAGAACTCCATCTACTTTTTCTAGAAGTTCAAACATTCGTCCAGCAAGAAGACGATATCCAGTTCCAACATACAGTTGTCCAAGAAGGACAGTAGCAGTCATAACTGCCCAGAAGTAGTAATACATTCTGGACTTTTTTTGTCTTGGTTGTTTCATTTGAATTTACACTCCACCATAATTTCAGTTAGTGCGGCTAGAACATTGATTTCCTGATCAGCAACAAATGCAATTTGATACTGATACTTTGCAATGATTAGAACTGCTGCGGCAAGAGAAGGTCCATCAACAGCATCTGCAAGTCCATCATAAACCCTACGAAGGATTAGATTTGGATCATTATCTAGATTAGATGTGACCCACTTGCGAACATAACCAAAGTCTTTCTGCTTAAGATTCTTGATTAGATCCTCAACACTTACATCAGAGAACTGAGCAAGAATAGCACTATCAATCTTACCCGACACTGAGTATCGTTGACACTCATTGAGAACACGTCTCCAGTCAGGGAAGTGCTTATTGATAAGTTCTACTAGGACCTTCTGATCATATTCAACACCTTCTGCAGCCAAGATTTCTTGGATGCGTTTGAAGAACTTTGCTGCGAGTTGTGGTTTGTCTTTCCCTTTAATTCCGAACTCGACCACCGCGCATCGGGAGTGGAGAGGTTCGATAATTTTGTTTTTGAAATTGCAGGTGAAGATGAATCGGCAGTTGTTATAAAACGTCTCAATATTTGCCCGTAGGAGGAGCTGTACATCGTGGGTCGTGTTGTCAGCCTCGTCAATAATGATGACTTTGTGCTTTGCGTCAGATGCAGAAAGTGAGACGGTCGAAGCAAAGTTCTTTGCCTGGTTCCGTACTGTGTCCAGAAATCGTCCTTCATCAGATCCGTTGATAACGTAGTAATCGACCCCCAGTTGCTCGCAGAGTGCCTTTGCCACTGTAGTTTTACCACAACCAGCAGGTCCCGCAAGTAGCAAGTTAGGGATTTCTTGCTTATTTAGAAAGTCCTTGAACATAGTCTTTGTATGCTCAGGAAGAATACAGTCATCAATGGTTTTGGGTCGATACTTTTCAACCCAAAGAAAGTCAGTCTTGTTCATAATTAATTAAAGTTGTGCAGGTTGTGCCAGACAGCACCGATGCTCATGTGACCATGGAAGTATCCTGCTACTATAATAGCAAGGGTTGAGCAAATAGTCAAAGCAAATGGGATAATTCCTTTGGGAAATTCCCTCCGAGCAATCTCAGTGATGAAGTGGGTCTGGTCCTTCATCTCATCAGGTAGTTCCTCAGACCATGTGAACTCAGAACTTGTTTCGTCAAGAGTTGGTTCAAACATTTCATCAACATCAACCAAGTAAAGGAGAGTTGGTGTATGAGTTGCTCTTGCTTCTTCAACATCTGGGAACATATAGTTTGAGAACCCTACAAGTTTGAAGTTTGGATAGTATCTACCAACCTCTCTAGTATGAACTCTTTCAGCAAGTTCTTGAATGGTTTCCTTAAACCTAAGTCTTCCTCCAATAACCCAGAACACACCCTTTACAGGTTCTTGTGTTCGTTTAATTAGGAGAAATTTATTCTTATATCTAAACGCAAAGTCCACGCAAAAAATTGGCATGGACTTCATTATCTTTTGATATTCTTCTTCTGGTATAAACATATCAAATCCACTCTGGTTTACGATGGGGCAACCGAAGATAATTATCTTTTACCCAAGGTTTAGATGCAATATACATCTTATATTTTGTGTAGATATCAACAGTCTCATCATACTTAAATTCATCAGGTCCTGCAAATACAAAATCTTTAGGACCCTTACCACTGCGTCCTGTAGGATCTCCAGTAGGAAGAATTTCCTTTGCAGCATTTAGAGTTGTGAAGCAGGTATGGACTTTACCATAACGAGCAGCATACTCAGAACAAAGAGCAAATCCATGAGCAAGTAACCACTGCCAGTTCATTACAAAATCGTTTGCCCATATGGTACATGGGTGATTACGAAAGGCACCCTTCTCAGTAGCATAGGGAGTTCCGTCTGCTCTAGGAAGAGTGCCAAATCCATGTCCCCATTTGTCTGAACATACAATAGCAAGCATCTGACAAGTCTCTAGAGGCATCTTGACGATGTGCTTATCAGGTAGAACCCTTGCAGACTTCCAAGGATCAGGGTCAGTAACAAAGATGTTCATAGTATTGTCTTAGGTACAAACCAGTATGACACAGATTGCCAGTATTTGCCAAGAAGATATGAATTGTAAAAATCCTTTACATCTTTCCACGTATTGCGATAAGACTTAGGATATATCGTAAGACTCATAACCGAAAATATAACTACATGGAAAAAATTTCCAGCAGGATGATGTCCTAACTGAAATCCCAACAATCTTGCTTCATCATTAACACTAAACCCAAGACCAAAATGAATATGAAGTTGATCATGAAGTTTAGTGTCTTCATTGATACCAGGTATCCAATTTTCAAGAAACTGGATATAAGGATCTGGTTCATCAATCATCTGTAATTTGAGTTCAGAAGTTTTCTGCATTTATGCTGTGTTGGTGAACATCCAGTATGAATATACCTACCATCAAATACAACAAGACGATTTGGTTTTGGTTCAATAACTTTCTGTACAGTAAAATCTCTCATATCAGAATATTGAACTTGCCTATCAGTAGCTCGTTCATTGAAGATAATAGTATTTCCATCAGTTTCATTCAAATACAAAATTGATGAATAGTGATGCTGATTAGGATAGTCAACGTGAGGTCCATGAATAGTTTCCTCACCATTATTCAAGCACATATCTGCTCTTACTCTCAAAACATCTCTAGCACCAAGATAAGACTTCACTTTTAGAGCAAATGGATATATTTGATCTGCGAGTCTATAACCAGTGGTTCTACGATATTCTTCACGGGAAACTCTAGGATGATTATTTTCAATGATAAGATTGGAAAATCCTTGTCTATTTGACATCTTTCCATTTACAGTATATTGTACTGAATCAGGATAAGAAGCATCATCACTATAATACCACGGAAAATTATCATCATTCATAACGTCATTAACGATAAAATCAAAGTATGACTTATCAAGAAAATCGTCAATGACCTCAACAAACTTAGTCCTCATAGTAAGAATCTGGTTCAAGGGCAATCCAATAAGTTAGGTTCTTATCAGAGTTTACAAACTTAGAAAGAAGTTTCTTGGAGATAGAAACATTGTAACTGCCAGGAAGAATCTTAATATTTTCTACCTTGAAGTTGAAACTAAACTTGTGCTCTGTTTCACCAACAATGATTGAGAAGTCATTAGAAGTATCATTCTTACGATCAGATACTACCAGTTTGACAACACCATTCTCACCAACAACAGATAGATCTGGAAGTTGATAGACGGCAGATGCTTTGAGAAGTTTGTCTAGTTGCTGAGTATTAAGATCAAAAGAGATCTCTTCAGAAGTCAGAACAATGTCTTTCTCAGGAGGACTGATGATCACATTAGGATCAGCAAAGAAATACTTAGAACGCATCTTACCTTCACGGATGACCATGTAGGAATCGTTCTCAATATCAAGTTCAGGACTCTGGTGCAGACTCAGACCATTTAGAAACTGGTTCAAATCATAGATACCAAAGTCTTTAGGGAAGTCTTCAGTCACTTCAACTTCAGCAAGAATGTTCTTCATCACACTAATAGTGCGTAGTTTCTTGCCCTCTTTGAACAGAAGAGACTGGTTAATGTTAGAAAAGTTTTTGAGAATATTTACAGTTGAATCAGAAAGTTTCATAATCACCTTTGGGTTGTTTGTGTAGACCAGAGAAGTGGTAAAGGAGGACGCAATAGTGGATTGCTTTCAGGATGTCTTGTTTAGACTTTCCACCCTTTTTACCAAAACGAGAAAGATACTTGATAGCATTAGAACGACAGAATGGTTCTGCATCACCAATACTTTCAATCAGATCAAGTGTCTGAGTCTTACTGTCTTTGGATGTGTAATGTGCATTGTAAGTTGAAGAAAGGTAATCACGTACCTCCTTCATGGTTAGATCTTCCTCATACTTCCAAAAACCATTGGTTGCAAGTTGATCAAGATTTAGGTCAATTCGGTCTTCACTCATGGATGAAATTGGTATGTTGATATTGATAGATCCATCTTCGTAATCATCGTAGATGGGTCGGTCATCTGCCAAAGGACGACCGTCATTGTTGAAATTGAAGAAACTCATTTCTTCGTCACTAGATCCGTACATTTCGTCGTATAAAAAACTCCAAGAAGTCATAATAATCCTTTCAAATTATATCAGGAAATGAGACCTTTGTCCAGCTTTTCCTGCATTTGCTCTGCAGGAGTTTGATCTGGCATTTGGAAATCAGCATCAATCTTGTCATAAAGTTCCATAAAGGACTGCTTGGTTTCATCATCGAAACGATTGACACAAACAGAGATTGCCTTTGCCTTGTCCTTGAAGATACTGAAAGCACGAACAATGTGAACTAGACGACGAGTGGAAATGATCTCATCAACACCACCATCATAGAAGGTTTTACGGATAATGTCAGCCCAATCAGAAAGACGTTTGTAGAAATCTACTTCCGCAAGACCAAGTTCTACACCAACGTTGTAAAGAATCTTCATTTCAGTGGTGGGAGAAGGATATGCTTGCTCAAAGGTAACAGGGAAACGTTCTAGGAAGGCTTCGTTGAGCACGTTAGTTCCAATGAATCGTCCGTCGTCTGAACCTTTACCTTTAGTGTTTGCGGTTGCGATGACGT
>MDTC01139062.1_pt1 | contig 11403 bp, 9 predicted proteins | sample 811181 | NCBI WGS metagenome assembly MDTC01 (sample SAMN05326644, study PRJNA326480) | marine metagenome | isolation source: seawater | place: Pacific Ocean: North | collected 2011 | reverse complement strand
TGGAGCAACTGGTGGTGGAGCAACTGGTGGTGGAGCAACTGGTGGTGGAGCAACTGGTGGTGGAGCAACTATTACGCCACCAGTTGCCCCTGATCAGATTCCTATTGAGGACTTAGAAGATCCTGCAGGACTTTTTTGGTGGTCAGTTCACCAAGATGATTTACCAATGGGCACAGAGGCTGGATCTGCATCCATCAGAGAAGAGCAAGCTCTACACCACAATAATGCATTTCTTCAGGAGCTGGCAATGGCAGACCGAGAAGAAATCAGACAAGAAACCAACAGCCGCCGAAGCCCTAGACAAAGGCAAGCCGCACGATTTGAACAGGGATGTGCGATAGATAGAAGAGGAACAATACGACGAAATAGAAGGGACAGGGGACAAGAAACTGCTGCGCAACGTTCTGCTCGTCTTCCTTATTCAGGACAAGGAATGAGAGCCTTTAGAGCTCCTGGTGGTGGTGGTGATACTGGTGGTGGAGCAACTGGTGGTGGAGGTCCTGGTGGTGGTGATACTGGTGGTGGAGCAACTGGTGGTGGAGCAACTGGTGGTGGAGCAACTGGTGGTGGTGCGGCGGCATCGGCAGGCGGGGGGGGACCACCAGGAACAACACCTTATTTCGGCGCTGCGCAACAGGAATTTTTTATTGATCAATGGAATTCTTTCGCTCAAACTAACGTAGATAGTGCTGAGGCACTAGATTATGGTCAATTTACTACTTTAGCAGCAACAATTGGAGGATTACAATATGGCCGTAATTCTCCAACATTTGTTCCTTTCCTTTATTTAGTTGCTAATTTAAATGGTGGGAATTATAATACAGCTCAGGGTTTTGACACTAATGGTGCTCCTGTAAATTGGGAAACTAATTTTACTGATCGACAATGGCGAGAGTTAAATCAACTAGCAAATAACTTTAATCAATGGGCAGCTAATTTTGCTCCAGGATTAATTCAAACTTTAATGCAATTTTTAACAGATGTTAATCAGGATCCAGCCGCTATACAAGCTAGTCAACCGGCTACTAGTGGTGATGCTTTTGTTCAGTATCTACAACAACTTGACCCAGCTGAATATGCTGCTCAGTTTATAACAGATGCTGGTGGTGATGCTGGAAGTGGTTCTGATCAATATGATGGTTTATCATGGAGATCATCTATGGACCGACATGATCGTTCTGGGGTAAGAAGAAATCTTTTAACATGTGCTGATTATGGTATTGTTTTACCTCAAGATTTTAACTGTAGCGAAATAGGAGATGAAGATATGTGTAATGGTACACTTATGTATTCAGAAGATAATGGTAAATATAAGCATTGTAATTGGACAAACGGTGCTTGTAGTTCACCTTCAGGCCCAGCAAATATTGAAGGTGATCTAGTTTATATTAGTGATCCCGATGTAGCTTGTGGTACACCTTTTTTTAATATTAGGCTTCCAACCTCTAATTGTCTAAATTTAGATTCTGATTGTAATAATTTTTATTCTGAGACAAGTGGAATTAATTGTTGTGAATACGGGACAGACGAAAATTGTTCCCGAGGTCCAGGAAGTGAAGAAGGAGTTTGTGGAGAATCAACTGGTTCAACTAACATAGCAGATGATTATCAATGTTTTTTTAGTGCAGAACCTAGTTCTGAACCTGATTGTTCTACTTTCGAAACTCAAGCAGGTTGTTTAATTAATCGCAAGAGTTGTACTTGGAATCCAGATGATAATACTTGTACAGAGGGTGAAGATCCTTTACGAAGAAGTTTAAGAGAAACTGACCAACCTGCTCCACCTCCACCTCCACCTCCACCTCCACCACCTTCTGGATGTATGAATGATAGGGCAACTAATTATGACCCAGACGCAACTGAAGATGATGGTTCTTGTATTATACAGGGTTGCACGGACCCTAGTGCATCAAATTATAATCAACAAGCAAATACTGATGATGATTCATGTAATTTTGCAATTTGTGGTCCCATTAATCTTAATAGTAATCAGCTCCCTGACCAGAACTTGTGTTCTGATATTCAAGATGAAAATACATGTTCATTAACATATTTTAATTTAGGTTTTGATGCAAACGACGGTAATGATCCAACACGTAATACTTATACATGTATTTGGGATGAACAAGGTGGTTCAGACGGAACGGGAGCTTGTTCAGGATATATAGGTGAAACTACTACATATAATCAAGATAGTCCTAGTTATAGAGGAACACCGATAACTGCTGAAGAATTACCTAGATTACTACGCAAATGTGAACAGCCTCCTTATGATAGCCTTTTGGAACGAGATGTATACAAAAAATGTCGTGATTTTATAATATCAAAATGTGATTTCTCTGACGAAACAGATAATACAGCAGATTGTATTACAAACGAAATTTGCGCAGGACAAGATCCAGCCGGAGGACCTCTTGTTGGAACCAGTGGTAATTTTACTGTTCCGTGGAATATGGCGGATTTCTGTGGTGGTGGAGCAGGAGGTAGATATGGTCAAAGACCAAATCCAGACAACGATACGGCAGCAACTTGGGCGGATCCCCATCGTAAAAACAAAGAAGATATGCCTGGTTGGCAGCTTAATAAAGTTATTATACCAACAGTTAATCAATTGTGTCATGGGTTCGGGGGAGACGGGACCATATGGGATAGAAGTCCAACAGACCCCAATTTCTTTGATCCACCTAGACGTGGAACTTCATTATATTATTGTAATAGTCCTGGAGTAACTAATCAAATTGACAGCACTGACTGTGATTCTAATCTTAGTTTTACACAGAGTGCTTCAACCCAAGAAAGTATCTGTAATGCACAATATACTAGTGATTATAAACAATGTGAATGGGATTCAGGAATTGTCTTAGGTGGTACATGTATAGCTGGTTCTGACTGTGGTGGTGAATGGAATAATGAATCTCCGATGTGTGGTGATTTTGGTGAATATCAGTGTGGTCTATACTCAGATGACTGTGAATGGTTTCCACCAGAAACTAGAGTTGAATCCGAAAGAGAGCGTAATCTTCCACGTGGAGTTATTTTACCTGATGGTATACAGAGAATGCCAGATCCATATTATACTATTGGAGTCTGCAGAGCTAAATAAAAATAGGATAAGGATGATTCATGTATCATAATTAAAAATCTTAATTACCTAAAGAATTATTGACATTATAATAAGTAAGTTATGCCTATCAAGAGAGAAATTATCTATCCCATATTCTTAGAGTGTTGCCAGTTTACTGACGACAAATTTTGGGAAAACGTTTTTGAGGACTTAGCATATGGTAAGACACCATATGGAACATACATTTCTAAAGACTTTCTATGCTGTAGCTACAAAAAGAAAGAGTTTAGCTACAAAATAGAGAAAAAATTACCAAAAGATGTTTATAACGATGTATACGACCTTTTAACCAATAAATTAGGACTACTATCACCACTAGAAAAATCCAAAAAACGTAAGATATTCAAAGACATAGAGGAAGATATCACAGAATCACGAAAAAACTGGAACGACATTAAAAAGAAAAATATCAAAGAATTACTCATAGAATTATACGTTGCTCGTATGAAAAACAAACACTCCCTAACATTAAAACAAGCAAGATATCTTCTGTCAATTATCTTTGTTGGTATGATTTTTAAAGTTATAACAAACAAAGATGTTGATTACAAAAACGGTAAAATAGAAAATATTGATGGAATTGAAATCTCTCACAAGAAGATAGACGTTAAAAAAGACTTATATAATTTAGACAACAACTTTACACCTACTATTATCTTAGACAAAAATTTAATGTATGATAATTGGGAAAAATACCTAAAAGAACTAAAGAAAATTTCCTGTTAATAAATTTCCACAGACAGGTAGGAAATCAATTTACAAATAAAATTGATTTACACTTTAAAAATTATGATTAAAAGTATATTATGGTATCAACACTTCAAGAATTATGCTATCAAAAACTCGCATCTACAATGAATGGTGCTCCTCCAATTCTACAGGAAATGATAATGGGAGAAACAAAAGAATATTTCAAAAAAGAAATAAGGTCTGAGGTTAAAGCAGAAGTACAAGAAGAACAAAAAGAAATAGCTTATAATGATATAATGGAAACTGTCCCACTATTAGTCCCAGAAATCATGTCTGATATTTTGGCATCTATGACACAAAACGGTAGAATGAGACAAGATTTTCGTATAATATACGCACATCTATCACCACAAGCAGTATCATGTGCTATAGAAACAGCCGAACATGCTGTCAGAAACCTTGATGACAGATACATACACAATTCATTCGGGAATGTATCACAAGTTAATTACGAAAGTGATGAATATAGTCTTCTATCAAGCTCACACAATGATTATTCAGATGACCTCATGGATGGAGACGAAGACGACTGATTTCAAGTTATTATGAAAACATAATAACTTATTACCTTAGTTTTAACCATAATCTACTATAACGAATTACATCCTCTGGTTGAACAGAAGATTCACCCTCGGATGTTAGAGGTAAAGCCTTCTTTATAGCATATTCAATAGAGGCTTTGCTAATGTCCGAACCACCACGACTTCCTATAAAACCCAAAACATATGCCGTAGGATTTTTATACTTAATTTTGTCAAGGGTCCGAGCCGTTTCTATCATCTTTTGAATATCATCCTCGTCTAAACTAATATTCTGTCCCATCAAATCCCTACTAATAGCATCCACAAATACCTGAAACCGCTCCAATGGGTCTTGAAGAGTTCTGTCAATTTTACCATCAACACCTGTTATACCACCTAATTGACCACCAGGTAAACCTATTCTCTCAAATACTGCGAACTCCTCACCAAACTTAGGTTCGTCATCTTGAAACATAAAATCAAAATCTTCGTCATCACCTGAAATACTCATTTTATTATATATATGTAATAAAATTCTTTGTTAAATACTTATTCATCGTCTTCATCATATATCTCAACATTATCCCTATTGATTAATCCCAGAACCCTGTTCTTAAATTCACGGTCTTCCCTACACAATTCATCAATTGTATTTTTCCACTCCGACCATTGGCTGTTTTGGTCAGGAGTATAATCAGATGAACGTATCCGATCGTTAATATAATTATCATACTCTATCTGAATAATAGTCTCTAATTCAATTCCTAAATAATTAGCTAATTGTTGTGATAAAAATCCTGGTACAAAAACCTCAATAGGATACATCTCAAGTCTTTCATTTCGGGGAGGAGGTTCAAGTGGTGAAAATACATTTGGAGTAATTATATCAAATAAACTCGCACATACCGTACGCCAGTCTAATGGGTCCTGTTCCTCCCTAAGTTCTGGTCCAGCGTAAGCAGCATCATATTCTTTTTCAATAAGTTCAACGAATTCTTGAAATTCGTTTTGATTGTCTTCTATATAATTAATCATTGTAATATTTAATGGAAACTCTAGTCGAGTTTTAAATATTTTCACATTACCATCATCACCCAATATAGTATTAATAATAATATTTTCTGGTACACGTAAATTTTTACCATTTTCTGTTCTTAGTTGCTCTCTTAATCTATTATCAACCATACCATTTTCTATCATAATATCCAAGGCGTCTTGAAGACTTGCAGTACCAGCAACTTGCGCCACCCCTAAAATCTCACCACTAATATTTTCCACACTTACCACAACTACATCCTCAACATCCCCAACCATTTTACTTGTCTTGGTCTCAGAGACTAAATAAGAACCATCTGACATACGAGATACCTTGTAATCATCACCTATTTTCCTATTAATTTTTCCTAAAAAATCGCTCATTTATACTATATTATAAAAATGAAATTTTATTATAATAATTAGTCTAAAATTAATAATGGATTCTCATATATTCTTCTATGGACACCATACCAGAAATGGCCCTAAACACGTACTATCTAACTGGACAGATTCACCCTTTGTCAGCGAAAAAGAACTCGCAAACCAAGAAAACATACTCGTGTATCAAAACAATGAGGTATGGATGATGGCCGAAAAAGCAAGACTATTTAACGACCCCCACGCCCTTCAAAAGATTCTATCCAAACCTGAACCAAAGAATGCCAAGGCGTGGGGTAGAAAAGTAAAAAACTTCAACCAACAAGTTTGGAACGATAACTGCGAGGAAATCGTGATTGAAGGTTTGTTTTACAAGTTTTCGCAAAATCCTGAAATGGGAGAGTTCCTACGTAGCACTAAAGGAAGCATATTAGTTGAATCTAACCCATACGATAATATATGGGGTATAGGAATTAGAGAATATGAAGCAAAACAAATGTCCCCGGATGAATGGCCGGGAAAAAATCTTCTTGGCAAGTGCCTAATGAAAGTTAGGGAGATGATATGAATTTGAATTTATTTAAATGATTAACAGCATTTAAATAAAATGTTTGAGCTCATAGTTGCGGTAGATAAAAATTACGGTATAGGATACAAAAATAAACTTCCATGGAGATGTCCTGAAGAACTTAAAATTTTCCAAGAAAAAACAAATGATTCTATTCTCGTGGTTGGCAGAAAGACAGCTGAATCTTTACCCAATTTACCAAATAGACAAGTTGTTTGTCTGAGTAGAACTATCCCTAATACATCATCTTGGAAGAATGATTCCATAATTATTAACTCATTATCACAAATTAATCTTATTGAACACAGAAAAAAGTTTATAGCAGGTGGTGCCGAAGTCTATAGAACCGCCCTATCAATTGATACCCTTGTATCAAAAATTCACATATCTATACTGAAAGATACTTATCAAGTAGATACCTACTTTGACCCAAAGTTAATCAAAAATTTTATAATTACGGAACACACAGAGTATGACAAGTTCGATCATTATGTCATGGAGAGGGCTAAGGATGGTGAAAAACAATATCTTGATTTACTAAATGATATTATTAATAATGGCGAAATTAGGGAGGGAAGGAATGGTTTTACCAGAAGTCTTTTTGTCAAAAGTTTCAAGTTTGACTTGAGAAGCGGTTTTCCACTACTTACAACAAAAAAGATGTTTCTTAGGGGTATTCTTGAAGAATTCCTATTTTTTCTTAGAGGTGATACCGATACAACGATTCTCTCAGATAAAAAAGTTCGTATCTGGGAGGGTAATACATCAAATGAATTCTTGGAATCAAGAAATTTACCATACGCTAAAGGTGTAATGGGACCAATGTATGGTTATCAATGGAGATATTATGGTGCTAAGTATAAAATAAATAAAGGTGGCAAACCTCTTGAAACTACAGAAGGTATAGACCAACTTGCTAACGTAGTTAACCTCATTAAAAAGGACCCAAGTTCCAGACGAATTCTGATTACTACTTACAATCCAGAACAAGCAGAAGAGGGCGTCCTATATCCCTGTCATTCAATTACAGTCCAATTCTACGTCCAAAATGAATATCTAGACATGTTTTGTTATAATAGAAGTCAAGATACATTTCTTGGTGTTCCTTACAATATTGCTTCATCTGCACTACTTCTCATGGTTGTCGCAAAACTCACAGATAAAATTCCTAGATTTTTTAATATGACTATGGGTGATACTCATCTATATGAAGAACATATCACCCAAGCAACAGAACAAATGAGCAGACGACCATTTAAGTTCCCCACACTTAAAATACCAAACATCTATAACATCGAAGATATAGATTTCCTTGAATCAAACCACTTTATATTAGAAAACTATCAGTATCATCCAACAATTAAAGCTGACATGATTGTATAACAAGACCTAATAATACAACAATAACAATTAACAAAAGTTTATAATTAATATTAGTCCAAAAGTTCATATTTATTATGGTTTATAAAATCATAATAAATAATTAAAATATGACAGACATTAAAAAAGTTGTTATTATTGGTAGTGGACCAGCAGGTTATACTGCCGCTATCTACGCTGCTAGGGCTATGCTTGAACCTCTCTTAATTACTGGACCTCTTCCTGGTGGTCAACTAATGACAACTACAGATGTAGAAAATTTCCCCGGTTATCCCAAAGGAGTCCAGGGACCTCAAATGATGGTTGATATGGAAGAACAAGCTAAAACTTTTGGTACTGAGATTCTTTCTAGTTTAGTTTCAGAATTTTCCCAAAACGAGGATAAAACATTCACGATTATTTTGTTTAATGGAGATAGTGTACTAACACATTCTATCATAGTAGCATCTGGAGCATCTGCCCTATGGTTAAACGCAGAAGGAGAAGATTCTTTACGTTCAAACGGTATCAGTACATGCGCCACATGTGATGGCTCATTCTTTAAGGGTGAAGAGTTGTTAGTAGTTGGAGGAGGTGATTCTGCTATGGAAGAAGCTACTTTTTTAACTAGGTACGCTAGCAAAGTTACTATAATTACTCGCCGCCAAGAAATGAGAGCAAGTAAAATCATGATTGAAAAAGCAGAAAACAATCCAAAGGTTGAATGGAAGAAAGGCTTTGTTGTGAAAAAGTGGCTTACTAATGATTCAGACAACCTTCGTGGAGCCCTATTAAAAAGCACACAAGATGACAGTGAAGAAGAAATCTCGTGTGGTGGTGCTTTTATCGCAATCGGACATAAACCAAACACAGATTTTCTTGATGGAAAACTAGAAACTAACTCTGAAGGATACATCGTATTAAAAGAGAATACAATGACATCAATTTCTGGTATTTTTGCTTGTGGTGATATCTGTGAAAGTAGTATGAGATATAAACAGGCAATTACTGCCGCCGGCGAAGGTTGTAGAGCTGCGATGGATTGCGAGAAGTGGTTAGAAGAACAAAATTTGTAATTTTGAATCTAAAGTTATACTGCTTTATAAATTAGTATAACATGCCTGCCAAACAAAAAAAGTCTGGAAAGAATAAGGGTAGTTCATCCCAACCAACTAAAAGACAAATTATTTACAAACAAGACATGGAGGAATACGCACAAATTACCAAGATGCTTGGGGACCGTAGAGTTACTGTGATGTTTCCTGATAAGAATGAGTTCATTGCGATTATTCCAGGACGTTTCCGTAAACGTTGTTGGATGAAAGTAGGAGATATTGTGATTGTAAGTCGTAGGGAATTCCAAGAAACTAAAATGGATATTCTACACAAGTATAATGACGATGAAGTTAAACTATTACTCAAGGAATATGAAATCCCACCCTTCTTCAGTGAAGCAGTTGCTTCAGATGGTGATATTGAAAACGCAATAAACTTTGAAGAGGAACAAGAAGAAGAGGAGATTGATGTAAATGATATATAAAATTTTATTGATAATTATCAATAAAATTACTAATCATCTCCCAAAAGTGGCCAACTTTTGGGAACTCTTTTTGGTTCGCACGTCATCCACGGAAAGATTTTCACCTATAAACCCTCGCACAGGGCGTTAATTGTGATGACTCCCTAATATTAAAAATATTAAGGAATTAAAATATACTACCCTTTGAACCCATCATTTTGAAAAAAATCAACCTGGTTTTGTTCTCCAAAAAAAGTAAAATTTCTAAATTTTAAAGCCCGTCCTATGGTTTTAAAATTGATTGATTCCGTTTTTATACCTGTCAGGAATCACCAGGTGTGTATCATTATTATTTTTAAAAGTTTTTGCTGTGTTAAAAGTACCCTTAATACGACAGAAGCCTACAACAAAAATTAACAACCTACCGCCCCTCCCCGCGGTGGAAGACACGTTGAAGTCGTTAAAATTATCTCAATAGCTAACTAAAGAACGTTATGGTTGCTAGTATTGGATTTGTAAGTTTCGCATTCAGTCGCGCCACAGATTTAATGTTATCTAGGCGCCACCGATTACGTGTCTCTAACTCGTATAGAACAGGATACTTAGTTCTGCGTACTATTTTTTAAACTTATTAGTAGTTGTATTGCTGGATGTACGCTTCTTAATTATAAGAATCATTTTTTTAAATTGAAAATACGAATGAAAAATTCTCAGAGCTTTAAAACGTTTAGAAATTTACGTTTTTTGAAATTTTTCTTTTTAATGTTGTACTAATATAAAATAACATGGCATCTATCTGCACATCGAACGTAACCTCTGGTTTCATTGATCTCGCCACCTTCGACGAGATTGAAAAATATATGTATGGCGGTCAAGAGGCGACTGCGTATTTCGTCCGCGAGACTCGCAAGTCGACCTGGTTCACCCAAGTTCCTGTTGTCCTTTCGCGTGCGTCGGGCACCCCAGCCTTCAACACCGAATGGGCGGTATCGATCTCGCGTGCGGGTGATTACCTTCTCCAATCGTGGCTTCGCCTCCAAACTCCATCGGTTACCCTTCTCGCCACTAACACCTACGGTGCGAACGGTCGCCTACGCTGGACTCGTAATTTAATGCACAATATCATCCGTGAGTGCTGCATTACTTTCAATGACCTTGTTGCGGCGCGTTTTGACAATTACCATCTTGATTTCTGGACTGCGTTCACTGTCCCAGCGGGCAAGCGTAACGGCTACCAAAATATGATTGGTAACTTCAATGGTCTAACTGGCCCAACGGCGCAAACAGTTGCCATCCCAGCGTTCACCCTCAATCTTCCACTCCCATTCTTCTACAGCCGTGATTCGGGTGTTGCCCTCCCAACTGCGGCGCTCCCATATAACGAGATGCGTATCAACTTCTCGTTCCGCAACTGGTCGGACCTCCTCATCCACGATAATATCGCGACTGATGCGCGCACTGTTCCAGTTGTCGGCACCGATATCACTTCGGAACCAGTCCTTGGCACCACCCAAGTCTGGGCGAACTACGCGATTGTCTCGAATGACGAGCGTAAGCGCATGGCCTGCGCGCCCCGCGACATCCTCATTGAGCAAGTCCAAACTGCGCCTCGCCAAACTTTCTCGCCAGCGACCACTCCTCAACCATCGTACGACATCCGCTTCTCGCATGCCATCAAGGTCCTCTTCTTCGGCGTCCGCAATCGCACTTTCGCCAACGAATGGTCGAATTACATGACCCGCTCGCCAGTTGATGGCGGCGCCGTCGTCAACTTCACCCCAGCGGGCTCGGCGGATCCTATCCTCCAAACCTCGCTCATCTACGAAAACACCAACCGTCTCGCCCAAATGGGTTCGGATTACTTCTCGCTCGTTAATCCCTACTACCACGCGCCAGTCATCCCACTTGACACCGGTTACCATTCGTATTCGTACTCGCTTGACTTCATCTGCCTCGACCCAATGGGCTCGACCAATTACGGCAAGCTCACCAACGTCTCGGTTGTCCCAGAGGCGTCGGCCGATGCGATTGCGGTTGCGGCTGGCGGCGGCAACCCCGGCTCGGGTTTCGTTGCGGCGCAAACCTACGAATTCATCATCACCGCGGTCAATAACAACATTATCAGAATTTCGGGCGGAGCGTTAGG
>MDTC01251605.1_pt1 | contig 11404 bp, 15 predicted proteins | sample 811181 | NCBI WGS metagenome assembly MDTC01 (sample SAMN05326644, study PRJNA326480) | marine metagenome | isolation source: seawater | place: Pacific Ocean: North | collected 2011 | reverse complement strand
TTATAGAAAAATATTTTATTTCGTTGAAATTCTTCATAATTTATATAATTAACTTACCATATCGAGCAAGAATTTCAACGAACAGCCACTGGGCGTCTGTGTAAGAAAGGCTACCATCAACGCTGGCCGGATCCACACCAATACCAAGAGGCATCCCCGTGCCACAAGCAGGTTACCAATCTGCAGTCGCCACAACGTCCCGGTACCGGGAATGATCTTTAAATAGTCATCAGGAACCACAGCTAACCGATGAACATGATCGATGGTAGATTTCCGATACGCTCCGGCGCGACACCGGCTTCGGCTGTTAGGATTGGCGACAGCAAGGGGATCGCAGGTCGCCACCATCATCTGCAGCAGCGTGGACATGGCCAACAAAAGCCCGACACCTTTCATCAAACAATATCGTTGATGTAGTTGGTGAAAGAGCAGCCACGAGGATTGGTGATGGCGTGTGATGCCGGGATGGCCATAACACTGCAATACTGACCGCCAATTTCCCAGCCGACACCCTTTTGACCCATGCCTCGACCAAGTCTAAGTTGACCCGCCAGACATTGTCGACGTCATCACTAGCAATCTTGACCACCATTGTTTTGACGTCCTTTTCGGCAAAACCCCATCGGCCTCAAACATCGTGAAATGATGAAACTCCATCAGGACGATGTCTTTGACCTTGGGACAATCTGTAGGCAGGAACTGTTTGCCACCACGGATACCTAGATAAATCGTATGCGTGGCATAGTCTTTACGTATCGTTCTGTTCTCCTTTTTAGTGCTTTTGCGCACGTCGTGTGCATTTTAATCCTGCGGACCAGTTTTCTGGCTAGAAGGTTGAGTGGTTAAGATTATTTCAATAAGTTAGGGGTAAAGGGCTATCCAGATTCAATGAAAATATCGAGAAAACAACTTATTACCAATAAGTTAAGATTACCTTAAAACTCGGTAGCATTATGGCGAATAATGGGAGAAGAATGAGATGAGTAAAATCACAGGTGCGATCCTGATAGCAAAGAGTCTCAAGAAGCAGGGCATCGACCATCTATTCGGCGTCGTCGGCTTTCCAGTCGGCCCGATTGCCGCGGCGGCACAAGAGGAAGGCATCAGCTACGTGGGTATGCGCAACGAGCAAGCAGCCTCCTACGCAGCGCAAGCGTATGGCTACATGACAGGCCGCCCAGGTGCATGCATAGTCGTTACGGGCCCGGGCGTAGTGCACGGCCTCGCGGGTCTAGCGAATGCCCAGCAAAACTGCTGGCCAATGATTCTGATCGGGGGCGCCTCAGAGACGTATCGCGGCGGTATGGGTGCATTTCAAGAGGAGCGCCAGGTACTGATCGCCACCCCGTTTTGTAAGTTTGCGCACGGCATCGAAAGCGTGCGACGCATCCCTTATTACGTCGAGATGGCAACACGGCACGCGATATATGGACGCCCGGGTGCCTGCTACCTCGATTTACCAGATGACATCATCTCCGGCGAATGTGACCTCGACGACATCGTCCAGGTTGAGCGTGTACCGGAGCCGCCGCGCATGGTGGCACCGACAGAGAACATCGAGGCTGCCTTGGACGTACTTGAAGGCGCCGAGCGGCCGCTCGTACTTGTTGGAAAAGGCATGGCGTGGGCACACGCCGAAAATGAGGTGCGCGAATTCATCGACCGTACACAACTCCCGTTCGTACGCTCCCCAATGGGTAAAGGCGTCGTCCCCGACGAGCATCCGCTCGCGGTCTCCGCAGCACGGACCCTCGCGTTACAGAATGCTGACGTCATTTTCCTGATGGGTGCCCGGTTCAACTGGATTTTCCACTTCGGCTTACCGCCGCGGTTCGCACCCGACGTAAAAGTCATTCAGCTCGACATCTCCCCCGAGGAGATCGGGCACAATAAGCCATCAGAAGTGGCACTTGTAGGCGATGGCAAGGCAATCATGCGCCAGATGAACCAAGCCCTCGAAGGGCGGCAGTGGTTCTATCCTCAGGACACCCCATGGCGCATGGCTCTTGGAGAGAAAGTGTCAGCGAACGTCGCCCAGATCCAAGCACAAGTTAACGACGATACGGCACCTGCCGGCTACTTTCGGGCGTTGCGCGACGTTGCAGCGTGGATGCCGGAGAACGCTATTCTGAGCGCCGAGGGCGCCGGCACAATGGATATTGGGCTCACCCAGCTACCGGTCTCCGACGCCCGCGCCTGCCTGAACGCCGGCACCTACGGCACCATGGGTGTTGGCCTCGGTCATGCCATCGCCGCGTGCGTAGTTCATCCGGACCGACCGGTCATCCACCTCTCGGGCGATTCGGCCATTGGCTTCTCCGGTATGGAGATGGAGACGCTTGCCCGATACAACCTGCCTGCCAAAATAGTGGTGCTCAACAATGGCGGCATCGGCCCAGGTATGGCTGAGATTCCGGAAGATCCGATGATCAACATGAAACCGAATGCGCTGATTTACGGCGCGCGCTACGACAAGATCATGGAGGACTTCGGCGGCAAGGGTTTCTTCGTCGAGGACCCGAGGGATATACCGACCGCGCTCGACCAGGCGATGGCGTTCCCTGGTCCTGCGCTGGTCAACATAGTGATCTCGCAAAGCTCAACCCGAAAGCCACAACAGTTTGCATGGCATTCGTAAGCTAAACCTGGCCTAACAGAGCAGCGACGCCCACAGCGGCGCTTGCTCTGCCGTTGCCTGACCTGACGGGAAAAGCGGTCAAGCATTGCTGCGCATCAATCCTTATTTAAAATAACAAGTGTTAATGTTGGTGGGTTCCGCCCTGCGAAGGAGGAGGCCAGGCCATGGTTAGAAGGAAGAGAAGATGGCCTGCCAGCAGGTATGTGGCGTAACAACGAGGAAGGAAGACAATGGCGTTGCGGGATTATGCAGTGGCGGTGGTAATGGGCGCCTCCAGCGGCATCGGTTTCGCGACGGCACAGCGCCGCAATACTTTCCCCGCCATGCAGGCCTTCCAAGACCATGCATTTCTTCTCTTCCAACGAATAATGCCTGCGCGTCCTGCGACGGATATCCCGGATCACCTTCTCGACCGGGTCTTTCTTGCTCATGGATTTCTGCCTCATCTTCGTTCCCTTCAGTCACTACGATGAGCTAGAAATTCTCACTTATGAAAATCCCTCAACAGATCCAAGCGGCGCTGACGTCAGACAGGCCAAGACAAATAGATATCTTGAGAACCAGCGAAATTCCCGAGTGGGCGTTTCACACATCACCCAAACTTAACATGGAAGCTATTGCGTTGCGCTGGCTCGTGGCGTCAGCAAGAGAGTAGCATTCAAGCGTATCGTAAAATGCGTTGCGTGCTTCATTGAGGATTGCCGGTAGCCCGCACGAGCCTTCGATGGCGCAATACTTTCCTCGTTTGCGCATACATTCAACCATATCCGAACTGGTAATCCCTTCAGCCGACCGAACAACCTCTCCGATCTTGATGTCGGGCGGCGCCTTGGCGAGTTTCAAACCACCACCTTTGCCTCTGGTGGCGGTGACATAGCCCTGGCGAACCAGCCATTTAGCCGCCTTGGCGCTGTGGTGAACCGAGATCTGATAGCGGGTTGCAATCTCACGCGCGGAGGATAAACCGCCATCGTCCACGGCGAGATAAATTAAAATCCGGAGCGCGCAATCCGAGAAGGCCGTTAGTTTCAAATTATGTTCCCAAGTAGATCATGATTGACATAGGGGAGTAGCACTTCATAATAGGTAAAAATAATACCTATTATAAAAATGTGACTATATCATTGAGGAGGTATCTCATGCAAACAACCGTTCTAGCTGTCACGCTAGTGTTGATGGCAGTCGTTGGCCTCATTTTCTGGAGAGTGCTCAACGCGGTAAATGCAGAAACTGAACCGGCCAATGCTAGTTCGCGCCGTAGCAAGCTCTTCTGGGTTTTGTTGGCCTTGGGCATCCTGGTGACGGTGGGTTCGCTGCGTCAATGGCCACACGCCATCGCAGGCGGCGCCGAGGTTGTTCAAGTCAATGCCACGGGGACGCAGTGGTCCTGGGAAATCGATACCCGGAAAGTGTCCGTCGGCAAGAAGGTCGTCTTCAATTTGCATACCGAAGACGTTAATCACGGTTTTGGTGTCATTAATCAATCTGGACGGTTGTTGTTTCAGATGCAGGCGATGCCTGGCTATATTAACAAAGTGACCTATGTTTTCGATAAACCGGGACATTACAGAGTGCTGTGCATGGAATTTTGCGGTGTCGGTCACCACGATATGAACGACACTTTCGAAGTCATGGCGAACTGAGGGGAGAGTAGAATGTCCGAAACAAAAATTGAGCCCCATTCTGGCGCCGTTAAGTTCACGATGCTGATTTCAGGTGCAGTATTCGCCCTTATGATGGTACTCGGTCTTTTGATGCGCGCGGCGCAGGGGAATTTGATCGAACTCGATCCAGCGCTCTTCTATCAAATCTTGAGCGCGCATGGCGCTGGTATGGTTGGCACCGCCGGTTTATCGGGTGCCGCCATCATGTGGTACTTCGTTGGCCGTTACGTTCCCCTCAGTGCCAAAATGTACTGGGCCTTTATTGGCCTGTTCCTATTAGGCGTGGTGTTTATTCTGGTTTCGATCTTTATTGGCGGCTACGGAGGGGCCTGGACCTTCCTGTTCCCGCTGCCGGCAATGTCCGGCGGTGCCTGGGAGCCATGGGCCGGGGCGCTATTCATTCTTGGTTACACCTCGATCGGTATTGGCTTTTTGCTTTATTACCTCGCCATTGGCTATTCAATCATCAAACAGTATGGCGGTTTGGGCCGGGCCATGGCGTGGCATGTAGCATTTGGCGGGGCCGACGAGGAAACCGCTCCGCCGCCAGCTATTGTCGCAGCGGCAGCAGTCACGGTGTTCAATACCCTGGGCATCGTTGTTGGCGCGGCTGTTCTAGTGGCCAGCCTGGTCAACTTGCTTTTCCCCAGTTTTGCGGTAGACGCCTTGCTAGCCAAAAATATGATCTTTTTCTTCGGCCACGTCTTCATCAATGCCACGATTTACATGGCGGTGATCGCAGTTTACGAGATCATTCCCGAGTATACCGGCAGGCCATGGAAAACGACCCGAATTTTTGCCCTTGCCTGGGCATCGATCCTTCTGTTCGTCATGGCCGTATATCCCCACCACCTATTGCAGGACATGGTTATGCCGGGCTGGATGTTAATTATGGGGCAGATCGTCTCCTACCTCAGTGGACTGCCGCTACTGGCGGTCACTGCCTTTTCCCTGTGTACCTATCTGGTCGGCTCCAAGGTGCGTTGGGATCTCGCCTCTGCACTATTGGTTCTGGCCATCGCCGGTTGGTCGATTGGCTCAGTGCCGGCGATTATCGATGGCATAATCGTTATCAACAAAGTGATGCATAATACCCAGTGGGTGCCCGGGCACTTCCATATCTATCTTCTCCTCGGTGAAGTGGCAATGAGCTTCGGCTTCATGGCTTGGTTAGTTCGGGCCCGGGAAGCATCGCAGGAAGGCATGAGCGGTCTGGACAAGCTCGCCTTTGGCTCCTACGTCCTGGGTGGGGCGGGATTTACCGTGATGTTCCTGATATCGGGTGCGATGTCGATCCCCCGCCGCTGGGCGGTTCATCTGCCGGAGTGGACGCTCCAGGACCAGATTGCCACCGTCTTTGGGGGCGTTGTGGTGCTATCGGTAGTGGTGCTCGTCCTTAAGTATGTTGGCGGTTTGCGGCGCTGATAAAGACCTTAAGTATGCGTTCCTTCATCCGTAGTTTGCTGCCATCCTGCGCCGTCATCCTTCTGGGTAGCGGCGTGGGGTGGTCGGCGACGGACGGTTTTCGGGCCCTTACCGAGGAGGGTGCGCGGCGTTTGAATGTTTCCGAGAACCAGCCCGAAATGCCATTGCTGCTGCTCGAGGACATGAATGGTGACGAAGTGAGGCTCGGTCGCAACACTAATACAGCAGACAAAATTACACTTATTGAGTTCATCTACGCCACCTGCCCGACAATCTGCCAAATTGCGGGTAGCGAATTTGCTAAACTGCGGGACCGGTTGGCGCAGACTGGGCTTGGTGACCATGTACGCTTGATTTCTGTGAGTTTCGATCCCTTGCACGATCGCCCAGAAGAGCTGCGTGGCTACGCCGAAAACCATGGCGCCGAAGGCGTTATCTGGACGATCGCGCGTGTTCAGCCGGAAGATCTCGGTCTGATGAAGCGCAGTTTCGGATTGCGCGTTATTCCCGACGGAATGGGTGGTTATCAGCACAATGCGGCTATTCACCTAATCGATCGCTCCGGTCGTCTTACGGCCATCTTCAACACCGGAGACATAAACGAGGTATTTGACGTTGTGCGGAGTACGTCGCGATGAACCTTACGCGGGTCGTCATCTCTCTCGGATTGCTTAGCCTCTGTGTTTTTTTTCGCCAAACGCTGGAGGCTGATCCGGTGACCCACGTGCTCGTACAGTTGCCGTTGCTAGCGATTTCCGGTGGTCTGTTCGTGAGTGGTCTATTCGTAAGCACTTTGGGCGCGGGCGATCTCCACCCCACGGAGCCTTTGGCCAATGCATTGTCGCTAGTTGCCGTGGTCGGCATTCTATTTTGGATGTTGCCGCGCTACATCGACGCCGCACTGGTGGACCCAGTGGTCGAGATCGCCAAGTTCGTCTCGATACCCGTAGTAGTTGGCGGATCATTTGCCTTCGGTTGGGCAAAATCACACCCCTTCCTGCGCGGTTTCCTAAAGGCTAACGCGATCTCGATGTTAGGGGTGCTGGCCTTTTTGTATATCCATGCCCCGGTGCGCATCTGCAATTCCTACCTTGTCACAGATCAGGAACGGCTCGGTTTTGCTTTTCTCATGACGGCAATTGGCCTCGCCGTCGCTTGGGCGATCCCCCTCTTTGCCCCGCCGCCGAGAAGGACCCCTTTTCTAAATTCTGAAAGTTCCCAATAAAATGAGCGGCGCATGACCCTTGATGATTCGATCACCGAATTCAGTAGACTAGCCGTTGCAAAAACCGAATTTCTGACAAGAAACCCACTTGGATTTTGGATCGCCTCCATGATGGCCGGTGCTTATGTTGGCATGGGCATTCTATTAATTTTTTCAGTCGGTCAAAATATCGACCCCCCGTCGCGCAATCTAGCGATGGGGGTCAGTTTTGGCATTGCACTGACGCTAGTAGTGTTTGCCGGATCAGAGTTGTTTACGGGTCACACCATGTATATGACTATCGGCCGATTGACCGGTAAAATCCGGAGCCTGGATATGTTTCATGCCTGGGGTGCTACCTGGGTCGGTAATCTGGCTGGTTCGGCGCTGCTTGGCCTATTGTTCGTGATTGGCGGCGGCGGTGTCGTGCTTCAGGAAGGTGGCCGGGACTTGATCCACGCCGTAGCAATCAAGAAAATGTCTGCTCCCGGCATCGAACTTTTTGTCCGAGGCATACTGTGCAATTGGTTGGTCTGTCTAGCGATCTGGGGAGCGGCGCGGACCGCTAACGACACAGCCAAATGTATAATCATCTTCTGGTGCCTGTTTGCATTCATTGCGGCGGGTTTCGAACATTCCGTCGCCAACATGACGCTATTTTCGGTCGCGTTGTTCTCCGAGCATCCCGAAACCATTTCCCTAACTGGCGCCGCGCGCAATCTTGCGTGGGTAACGTTGGGGAACACGTTTTCCGGTGCTATTTTTATGGGCTTTGGTTATTGGCTAGCGGCAGGACGTCCGGGATCTAAAAAGCAGGCTATGGTGATAGATAAGTGAAATCCTACAGCTAGTTTTGACGCATGGTTTCCGGAAGGTTGATAGACAACATATGGGTCCATGCCCGGATTGCCGGCAATCTTCAAATGATCATTATTTTTCTTTTTGGTCCTGTCGACAAAGTCCTCATCACTCAAGATTAGAGCCACTTCTGGGATTAACAAACTATCTCAAAAAAACCAGCAGATGCCCCCATGTCACGGATCATGCAAGACTACTCCCTTGATCTTCGGTTGTTGCAATTCACCCTGATCGAACTGGGCTTCAACCTTACGGGCCCATCGTTCCGTATCTAGTCTGAGGATAAAGATTCGTGACTAGGAACCCGAAGCAGATCTCCGGACCGGTACCTGATATTGGCCATTACGACTTCGTATGCTTACCATTGGACACACCTCATTGTGTTTGTGGTGTGACAGGGCCGAATTGTGAGGTTGTATCTGGGGTAGAAACCCCTCGAAATCTCTACGATTTCAAGGGGTATGGTGGCGCGTCCATTCGTTTATATACTTCAGGAACGCTATGTCCCTGTGAAAGCAGGACCTCTGCTTCGCGCAAACAATTGATAATCTGTTCCGGTATTTTTCATTTTCCTTGGCTCAAAAATTCCCCCAAATCTGAGGTTCATAGTAAGCTAAAATCTCTCACTCTAATCGGACCACTTTTTTCGGGGCAGGCCAAGAGGTGGCCGCCCTCCGGTTCGAACTTATCGACGACGATGATCCCGCCACCCAGTCGCCGTTTGCTGTCAAGTTCATATAGCAGCGCCTCGCGCTCTTCGAGCGAGATAAACATCAGGGTCAGAAAGCAGATTGCTGGGTCAAACGGTTCGTAATTGAAATCCTCAGCCTTCGAAATCAAGATTTCACCAGGGCCTCGTAGTTGGTCACCACCTCTGTGCTATCGTCGATGGCGATGAGCGAGGCCTGCCGGTCATTTAAAGTTCCGGCAAGGACACGGCCCATGTTTCCGATAGCGCAGCCTATATCGTAGATATTCCCGCCCTGTGGGACGTAATGCCGCGCCATCTGGGCTGTTGCAAAGGTTGCTAGGTCGTACCAAGGTAAATGTTCGCGGACGTGCTGGTCGAAGTGATCCGCGATGTGATCGGACTTGAAGGTCCAATTTTGGGGTATCTGCATGATCCGCCTCCTAATGAGCCCGTTCCGGTTATTGCGCCGGATATTACTCTGGCCGCTAATTTTCCTTGGTGGCTATCTGTTTAACTTTGTCTTTGACATCCAGTTCACCATTGGGTTCATCGCTGGCTGGATGGCCAAAAATGGCTTTGACACTATCGCGGATTGGCTGCTTGGCTTGTTATAGTAAGAGCCGGTTCAGAACTGTCCCCATTTTTCGTCCAGTTAGAAGAGCCCTAATGAACTGGCTATATTCTATGACCCGCATAAACTAGTGCCATGGATGTGGCCTTACAGGAAGCGATAGCGTGGGGCTCGGGCTTCTCCTTCGCTCTGAGCCTGTTGTTCTTCGTGCCAGCTCTCATTGCTTTTCTGCGCGCCCATCCCCGTCGTTGGACCATCATAATCCTATTGTTAACCTTGGGCTGGACCGGGGTCGGTTGGCTGGTAGCACTGATCTGGTCAATGTCATCGTCAAAGCGCTGACAACGGTTTTCCTACAGCCGCAGCGATATAGCTAACTAATTCCGGCGCGGATTGCGCGCGGAGGGGATCAGCGAATCAGTGCAGGCCTGTTCGATTTTCAAGGCGCTTTTCCCCATTGCTGGCGAACGAAATAGGATCGGCAACCTCTATCACTAGGAAAGTCTCCCGGTCGCGCGTTACCCGCTATAGAATGCGTGGATAGGACCCGTTAGGCTTTGGATACAAAAATAGGGAAGTCGATGAAAATGCAACATACGGTCCTTATAGGTCTGGCACTGATTGCCGCTGCCATAATTGGAGTGGCAAGTAGTGCTGCGAACTCGGCACCCAAGCTAGTCACCTACACCACCACGCCGGCGCCTTTGCAAGCCTCCAGGTCGCGGGCCATTTCCCCTTGTGGTTTATAATCACGGTGGTATGGGATACGTTGTAGGCGGAGCCCCAAAAGAGACCTGCGAGGCCCTGGCGCGAGGGGGTTATGTTGGTTTGGCGCCGCTCCGTCGGCAAACGCACTCTATGCGCGGACATATCAATGACGTATTGGTCGGCAAGCAATACGGGCAGAATCTACCTATGTGGATCGGCGCCGAGTAGCTCTTATAGGGTTTTCGCGGGGTGGCTTGCTAACGCTCATGGCCGCCACTATACGCGACGATCTTAGGGCTCTTGTGGTCATGGCTCCGGCAATGGGCGGGCGGGGACAAATGGACAGGGTCATTGGCAGGTTAGAAAATATTAGCGTCCCCGTCCTACTAATGGTGGCCAAGAACGATACAGGCTCCAAGCGCACACGCGGCCAGAACACGCTTGTCGGGAGCCGCCGTCTCTCCAAGGCTCTGAGAGCGGCAGAACGGAACGTACGTTTTATCGAATACCCGCCGTACAATTCAGATGGCCACATTATGTTTTTTGGAGTCGGAAAATACTGGCAGGATGTACTTACCTTCCTAAGAAAGCATATGTAACTAAAAGCGCTAATTATTCCGTGCCGTCCTGAATGCGCTTTTTTAGGTGATTCAGGGTTGCGGCGATAGCTGGCCGAACGTCTCGTCGGCAGCGATGATAACATGGCGTTCCAAACCGCTCAGACGATGATTGTTGACGGCGGCATAGTCTGGAGAGGTCATCATGTCGATAAAGGCTGCGCGATTTGGATACTGGAGCAACACGATAAAGTCCCAATCGCCATCGTCATCGCTCCCCAGTGCGACAGTCCGCACATCGCCGGCCCAAAGCATGGTGCCGCCACGCGCCTCGAGCAGCTTGATCCGGCCGGTACAATGGTTGGACCATTAGTGGCTCGCACTGTGTACGGTGATATTTCATGGGATGACCATCCGGTTTCCATGCACCGTATTTACAAGGTAGAGAAAGCAAAATTACAAGACGCCCTATCAATATTACCTAATATTGAGAAATTATCGAATGATACGTCTGGGGTTATGGCTATCGTTCCCACCTTTGGACCTGATATGGATCGGCTTACTGTCGTTTATCAGTTTACTTCGATCACAGCGCCCGGAGAGCAAATCGATAGGATAGGAATGTCCGAAGAATTTCAAAAACTTGTAATCAAGGCGCATGACGCGGGTACACTTGTTTCCTCTAGGATGCTCGTTGCTATATAAATTATCTCAGAGAAAAGAGGGGTAGAAACGACTGCCTCTCTGCTCTTTTCTTACTGCCGTTGACGGTTACTAGTCTCGCCTAGCCAGTGCTGTCGTGGTGGTGACAATTCATAAATGTAATGGAGGGATTGAGAGACTGGTGCGTCGTATGCATTCCTCCCAACCATAATAAAATTATACCCGATTTCGTGGGTTCGTGCGCATACAATGTGACAGGAATTTTGCGATTCAGGCATAAATGACCAGAATGCCATTTTGGAATTTCTTGCCAAATTTTTATTGCCAGGGCCATTTTTTAGGTTTATACGGCCCGCCTTCTGACAGACGAGTACCTAACTCGCAACCTAATCACACATGGAGAGCCCCTAATGGACCTGTATACA
>MDTC01163598.1_pt1 | contig 11404 bp, 9 predicted proteins | sample 811181 | NCBI WGS metagenome assembly MDTC01 (sample SAMN05326644, study PRJNA326480) | marine metagenome | isolation source: seawater | place: Pacific Ocean: North | collected 2011 | reverse complement strand
TGTCAAGTTATGCCAACCATTAAGAGTTCCAACAACTGGATATGAAAGATGGAAAGAATTACAATTAAATTTTGATGCAAGGGAGATGTTAGAAGGTTAATATTACTAATGAAAAAAAAAAATTTTGCTTTTTACAATTCTTATATTTTTTCCAACAAAAATATTTGCTTTAATTGAGGTTGATATTACTAGAGGAAATTTGGACCCTTTACCTTTAGCCGTATCACCATTATCGATTGATGAAGAATCAAAAAAAAATTTTGAAAGAATTCTAAATAAAGAAAATATTGGTGAAGAAATATCTATTATTATAGAGAATAATCTCAGAACCTCAGGTCTTTTTAATCCTTTAAGTAAAGACGCCTTTCTTCAAGCTCCAGATATCGCAAATTTAAAGCCTAGGTTTGAAGATTGGAGTTTAATAAAAGCTCAAGCACTGATAACAGGTAAGGTCAGTTATATAGAGGATAAGTTAAGAGTTGAGTTTCGATTATGGGATATTTTAGCTGCTAGAGAAATGATGGCATTAGCATTTACTACTGTTCCAAGTAATTGGAGAAGGGTTGGTCATATTATTTCAGATAAAATTTATGAAAGATTGACAGGAGAGAAAGGATACTTTGATACTAGAATTATTTATGTTGCTGAGGAAGGTCCAAAAACTCAAAGAATTAAAAAATTAGCTATTATGGATCAAGATGGATTTAATAATAAGTTTTTGACTTTAGGAAACGAGCTTGTGTTAACCCCTAGGTTTAACCCAGCTAGTCAAATGGTAACATATCTCTCATATTTTAAAAATTTACCAAGAGTATACCTACTTGATATAGAAACAGGCACTCAAGAAGTAGTTGGAGATTTTCCAGGAATGACATTTGCCCCAAGATTTTCTCCTGATGGAAATAAGATCATCATGAGTTTTGCTAAAGATGGAAAGTCGGATATTTATACTATGGATTTAGAAAATAGAATTGTTGAAAGATTAACAAACCATCCATCAATAGACACTTCTCCATCATATTCACCAGATGGAAAATATATATGTTTTAATTCTGATAGAAGTGGATATCAACAGATCTATGTGATGAATAGTGATGGAAGTGATATTAAAAGAATATCATTTGGTAAAGGATTATATGGAACTCCAGTTTGGTCTCCGAGAGGCGATTTAATAGCATTTACAAAATTGCATAAAGGTAAATTTTACATCGGTGTAATGCGAGTAGATGGTTCTGGTGAAAGGCTCTTAACAGAAAATTTTTATCAAGAGGCTCCCTCATGGTCGCCAAATGGCAGAGTTTTAATTTTTTATAGGGAAACAAAAACTAACTCAAAAGGAGAGGGATTTTCTGCTAAATTATGGTCTATAGATTTGACGGGCTATAATGAGCGTTTAGTAGAGACACCCACCGATGCATCTGACCCATCATGGTCATCTTTATTAAGTAAATAGTTAAAATTACTTGATTTTTAGACTTGAAACCTCTATTTAGTTGTGAAAAAGTAGGACTTTGAAAATAGCAGCAAGGAGCAATTTAATGAATATAAGCAAAATTTTAAATAACATACTTTTAGTTTTGATTTCATGTTTAGTATTAACTGCATGTGCTTCAAAAAAAGTTGAAACTATGGGTGGACAAATTCAAGGTGACGTTTACACCGGGACAGATACAGTGGAATATTTAGCTGATGGGGTAAAAGATAGAGTTTTCTTTGCAACAAATGAATCTATATTAACTACAGCTTCAAGAGAAACTTTAAGAGCTCAAGCTGCCTGGTTAAGAAAAAATTCAAACATCAATGTTGTTTTAGAGGGACACGCTGATGAGAGAGGAACAAGAGAATACAATTTAGCTTTGGGTGAGAGAAGAGCTAATGCAGCAAAAGACTATCTAATGACCTATGGTATCTCATCTGATAGAATATCAGTTTTGAGTTATGGAAAGGAGAGACCAGTAGACTCTGGCTCAAATCCGTTAGCATGGTCTAAAAACCGAAGATCAGTAACTGTAAAAGCAAATTAATTTAAATTATTTAAGACCCTGAAACATATAGTTTTAGGGTCTTTTTTTTGCCATTTTTATAAAGATAACTGATATAAATGCATAAAATTTCAAAATTAATATTTTTAAAATTTTTTATATTTTCCAATATTTTTATTTCTAATATTGTTTTCGCAGATAACCATAATATTGAGGAAATACTTAAAATTATTCAAAGGGATATTAAAACGCTTGAGAAAGCTGTATATTCTAATGCGAATTCTGAAAATTCTAACAGTGATCTAAATGAAAATTCTGAGGATGTCCTAACTCGACATTTGCTTAAACTATCTGAGGTCCAGGAACAGTTTAGACAATTAACTAATAAGTTTGAGGAAATAAATTTTAAATTAGACAAATTATCTAATAGACTTTCTAAAACACAAGCTGATAATCAGATTAGATTTCAGGATATAGAGACTTCCATTATTGCTGGGAATGGTAAAAATAATTTAACCTCAATATCAAATAATGAAAATAACAATAAAATTTTACCAGGTAGTTCTCAACCACAAGATTTAGGTTCAATTTCTTATAAAGACAATGAAACAAATAAAAATTCTCAAGAAATCCAGTCTGTAGATACTACAGCAACAATAATTACAGAAAATTTTGAGTCCGAAGAAAAGATTCTGCCCAAAGACCAATCGCCAGAAGAGCAATATGAATTTGCAACAAGTTTTCTTAAGATTGGTGATTATACTACAGCCGAAAGAGCTTTCAGAGAATTTGTATTGACCCATTCAAATCATGAATTAGCAGGAAGTGCTCAATATTGGTATGCTGAAACATTTAGAATTAGACAGCTTTATACTGATGCTGCATCGGCATATTTGGAAGGTTATCAAAAATATCCAAAAGGCAAGAAAGCTCCTATAAATTTATTAAAACTAGGAGTATCTATGGTGCAAATCGGGGAAAAAGATCAAGGTTGTAAAATGATTAATGGTGTTGAAATTCAATATCCAAAAGCTAATCAGTCTGTAATTCAAAAGGCAAAATATGAGTCCAAAAAATTTGACTGTAATAAACAAGACTCATAATTTCTTATTAAAAAAACTTCAAGATAAAAGAATCTTTAAAATTTATAAAAGCTTTGAAAAATCCTTAAATATAAACGAAAATTTTATTGTAGCAGTATCTGGAGGACCAGACAGCTTAGCGTTAGCTTTTTTGTCAAAAATCTATTCAATACAGAAATCACTTAAACCAAAATATTTTATTCTTAATCATAACCTAAGAAAATCCTCTTTTCCTGAAGCAAAAAATGTCCAGCAACATTTAAAAAAATATTCAATTAATCTCAAGATTCTAAACTGGAAAGGTGTTAAGCCTAAAAGTAATCTACAATCTATTGCTCGAAATAAAAGGTATGGATTATTATTTAAAGAGGCAAAAAAATTTAATATAAGATATCTTTTATTAGGACATCAACTTGATGACCTTTTTGAAAATTTTTTTATCAGAATTATGAGAGGTAGTGGGCTTAATGGATTAGTTTCTTTAGATAAAGAATTAAAAGCTAATGATTTTAATATAATGAGACCTCTTTTGGATTTTGAAAAAAAGAATTTAATTTATATTAGCAAAAATATATTTGGCTCATATGCTGAAGATCCCTTTAATGAAGATGACAAATTTAAAAGGGTGAGAGTTAGAAATTTTCTAAAACAGTTAGAAAGAGAGGGATTTGATAGAAATAAATTTCTTTTAACAATTAAAAATTTAAAATTTTCAAACGAGACAATAAAGTTTTACACAAATAAAAATTTAAGTGAAAATGTAATCTTTCTAAAAAAAAATAAATCTTCCATATTAAAAAGTGGTTTTTTTCAAAATTCAGATGAAGTTATTTTTAGATCTTTAGGAGAAATCATAAAGCTTGTTGGAAAAAAATACTATTTAAGGAGAGGTAAAAAGATAATGAATATTGTTCAATTAATTAAAACTAAGCCTTATTTTAAAGTTACCCTAGGCAGTTGCATCATTAAAAAGGTTTATGGGACTGTGATAATCTCAAAAGAGTAAAGAATTTCATTTATTTATTGATATTTTGCCACTTGTTAATTGCATAAAAATTCTTATTTTAAAGGTATGAATTTAAAAAATTTAGCAATGTGGGGCATAATAGTTTTTTTGACTATTGGTTTATACAACATGTTTAAAAACCCCCAGTCTAATGTCAGGGGTGGTAATAAGATTATATTCTCAGAATTTTTAAATTCCGTTGATAAAGATGAAGTTTTAAAAGTTGAAATACAAGGTAATAACATTAAAGGTGTTTATACTAATGGAAATATTTTCTCAACTTATTCTCCAAATGATCCAAATCTAATTGAAAAGTTATCATCAAAAGGCGTAAGCATATCAGCTGCACCAATTGATGAAAAAATGCCATCCTTATTTGGAGTACTTCTCTCTTGGTTTCCTATGCTTTTATTAATCGCAGTTTGGATTTTCTTTATGCGTCAAATGCAAGGTGGCAAAGGAGGAGCAATGGGATTTGGCAAGTCTAAAGCTAAAATGATGAATGAACTAAAAGGCAAGGTTACATTTAATGATGTGGCTGGAGTAGAAGAGGCTAAGGAGGAAGTTGAGGAAATTGTTGAATTTTTAAAAGATCCTAAAAAATTTAGTAGATTAGGTGGTAAAATTCCTAGAGGAGCATTACTGGTTGGACCTCCAGGAACAGGAAAAACTTTATTAGCTAGAGCTATTGCAGGTGAAGCTGGGGTACCATTTTTCACAATATCAGGTTCAGACTTTGTAGAAATGTTTGTTGGAGTTGGAGCATCAAGAGTAAGAGACATGTTTGAGCAAGGTAAAAAAAACTCCCCATGCATTATATTTATTGATGAAATAGACGCTGTTGGAAGAAGTAGAGGGGCTGGCTTAGGTGGAGGAAATGATGAAAGAGAGCAAACTTTAAACCAGTTACTTGTAGAGATGGATGGATTTGATACAAATGAAGGAGTAATAATAATAGCAGCAACAAATAGACCTGACGTATTAGATCCAGCTTTATTAAGACCAGGAAGATTTGATAGACAAGTCGTGGTTTCAAATCCTGATATAATTGGTAGAGAAAAAATATTAAAAGTACATGTAAAAAAAATTAAAATGGCACCGGATGTTAATTTAAGAACAATAGCCAGAGGAACTCCAGGATTTTCAGGAGCAGATTTAGCAAACTTAGTGAATGAAGCAGCATTATTAGCTGCAAGAAAAAATAAAAGAATAGTAACATTAATTGAGTTCGAAGAGGCCAAAGATAAAGTTATGATGGGAGCAGAGAGACGATCGATGGTAATGACTGAGGATGAAAAAAAATTAACTGCATATCATGAAGGTGGCCATGCTCTAGTCTCATTTAATATGCCCAGTTATGATCCAATACATAAAGCGACAATTATTCCAAGGGGGAGAGCGCTAGGAATGGTTATGAATTTACCTGAAAAAGATAAACATGGATATTCGATTAAATATTTAAAAGCTAGAATGGCAGTCTGTTTTGGTGGTAGAGTAGCAGAAGAAATAATTTTTGGAAAAGATGATATATCTACAGGAGCTGGAGGTGGAAGTGGATCAGATATAAATCAAGCTACCCAACTTGCAAGGGCAATGGTTACGAAATATGGTATGAGTGAGGAAATGGGGCCAGTAGAATATGGTGAAAACCAAGAAGAAGTATTTCTAGGAAGATCGGTTACTCAAACACAATCTGTTTCTGAGGAAACGTCACAAAAAATTGATAAAGAAATAAGAAAATTAATTGACGAAGGTTATGGACAAGCAAAGAAAATATTGACAGATAAAATCGACGATTTGCATAAAATAGCGAAAGCACTTATGACTTACGAAACTTTAACTGGTGAAGAAATAGAGAGTATAATTACAAAAAATGTGTATCCAAAAGATAAGATTGCTGACAAAACTGAGAAAAATGATGATGAAAATTCTGCATTAGGCGCTATGGGTTTAAAACCAAAAATAATTCATTAATTAATAATGAGAAGATATTACACGAGAGTGTGTAATTTCTATTATGGTAAAGAATCAAGATCATTAATTAAGAAAAGAAAAGCATTTTCGTTAAATAATAATAAAGATATATCATTTGATCACATAGAAATAATATCCAGAAAATCAAAGTTAAAGATTTATATAAAAAAAATCAATAGTTTACCAAATTTATTAAAAAAACAAATTAAGTTTGATTTAAGAAAAATCAGATCAGAAAAAAAAAATTTTGCAAACTTTAATTTTAGAAATTTACCAAATTTAATTGGAGTTTTAAATCTTACTCCAGATAGCTTTTCTGATGGAGGTAAATATAATTCAAAAAAAAAAGGTGCCGAACAAGCTATAAGAATGTTTAAATCGGGCGCTAACATAATTGATGTTGGTGGCGAGTCAACAAGGCCAGGATCTAAAGCTGTGGCAGTAAATTTAGAATGGAAAAGATTGGAAAAGTTTTTCAACCAAAAAAGTATAAATATACCGTTATCGCTTGATACAAGAAAATCAGAAATAATGAAAAAAGGAATTATTAATGGAGTTAAATTGATCAACGATGTTTCGGGACTCAATTATGATAATAAAACAATAGATATTTTAAAAAAATACAAAATTCCGTTTGTTATTCAGCATTCACAAGGCACCCCAGAGACTATGCAAAAGAAACCTCGCTATAAAAATGAATTATTAGATATATATGATTTTTTTGAAAAAAAGATCAAATTCTTAAGATCAGTAGGCATCAAACATGACAAAATAATTATTGATCCAGGCATAGGATTTGGAAAAAATTTGAAACATAATATGAACTTAATAAGTAATATTTCTATTTTTCACTCACTTGGTTTTCCTGTACTTGTTGGCAATTCTAGAAAAAAATTTATTAAAGAAATTTCTGGGAAAAATGATAGTAAAAATAGAATTGGTGGAACTGTTGCTTCATCTATGTATTTAATGATGCAAGGTATTCAAATTTTACGTATTCATGATGTAAATGAAATATTACAAGGTATAAAAGTATTTAAAGAGTTTATTAAAAAATAATGTCAAAAAAATATTTCGGTACAGATGGTATAAGAGGAGCAATAAATAGTAAAAATATAAATGGAGATATGTTTTTTAAATTTGGATTAGCGTCTGGAACATATTTCAAATCCCAAAAAAAAAAAAGGCAAACAGCTATAATTGCTAAAGATACTAGGTTATCTGGATACACTTTAGAGCCAGCATTAGTTTCTGGCCTCACATCTGCAGGAATGGACGTATTTACACTAGGCCCTCTACCAACTAATGGTTTAGCTATGCTCACAAAAACTATGAGGGCTAATATGGGCATAATGATTACCGCTTCCCATAACACACATCACGATAATGGATTAAAATTATTTGGTCCAGATGGCATGAAGTTATCAGATAAAATAGAAAAAAAAATTGAAAGCTTGATTGATGAAAAGATTACAAAGAATTTATCTAAACCAGAAAAACTAGGTAGAGTTAAAAGATTAGAGAGTGGAACAAAAGATTATATTAAAATTTTAAAAAAAAATTTTACTAAAGAATTTAATTTAAGAGGTTTAAGAATTGTAATCGATTGTGCTAATGGCGCCGGATATAAAGCAGGCCCAAATTTATTGAAATCATTAGGTGCAAAAGTAATAGCAATTGGCGTAAGTCCAAATGGAACAAATATTAATTATAATTGTGGCTCAACTTATCCTAATAAGATTAAGTTTGCAGTGAAAAAACATAGAGCAAATTTAGGTATCTCACTTGATGGCGATGCTGATAGAATTATAATGTGTGATGAGGAAGGAAATATAATAGATGGTGATCAAATAATAGCTGCTTTAGCAAAAAGATGGAAAAATAAAAAAATGCTTAAGGGCGGCGTTGTTGGAACTTTGATGTCAAATTATGGTCTAGAAAAATTTTTAAAATCTGAAAATATAAAATTTATTAGAGCAAAAGTTGGCGATAGATATGTAAAAGAAAAAATGCAAAAAAATAATTATAATTTAGGCGGAGAACAATCGGGACATATTATTTTAGGAAAATTTGCTACAACTGGCGATGGTTTACTTGTTGCATTAGAAGTACTTTTTGCAATAAGGAAAGGAAAAAAAGCTAGTAGTTTTTTTAATAAATTTAGCAAAACACCTCAAATTTTAAATAATATTGCGGTAAAAGATAAAGATATAATTAAAAAAATTGATATTAAAAAGTCTATTAAAATTGCTGAAAAATTAATGAATGGGTATGGAAGAATTTTAGTAAGAAAATCAGGCACAGAGTCAAAAATAAGGGTTATGGGAGAGAGTGAAAATAAAGATCTTTTAAAAAAATGTATTAACCTTATTTCAAAAAAAATTAGATAAATTGAAACCTAAATCAAAAATACTAATCATTGCAGGCTCCGACTCTTCTGGTGGAGCTGGTATTCAGGCTGATATTAAAACTGTAACGTCTTTAGGATCATATGCAATGACAGCAATTACTGCCGTAACAGCGCAAAATACAACTGGTGTAAAATCAATAACGCCCATTCCTATTAAAGAAATCTATAATCAAATCATATTTACTACAAAAGATATTAAACCGAACGCAATTAAAATCGGAATGTTGCATTCTTCAAAGGTCATAGATATTATTATTAAAGCCCTTAAGGAGATTAAAATTAACAACATAGTACTTGACCCTGTAATGGTTGCAAAAGGTGGGACTAAATTGATAGATGATAAAGCTATTTATTCACTTAGATCAAAGTTATTAAAAACAGCAAATTTAATTACACCAAATATTCCTGAAGCAGAAATTTTAGCAAAAATAAAAATAAGAACTCAAGAGGATATGATCTTTGCTGCATATAGATTGTTAAATTTTGGTGCAAAAAATATTCTAGTTAAAGGTGGGCATCTAAACTCTAAATTTGTTAATGACGTATTTGTAAATAAATCAGAGATAAAAATATTTAATTTTCCTAGATTGAAAACAAAAAATACCCATGGTACTGGATGTACTTTATCTAGCGCAATAACCACTTTTTTATCGTGTGGAAAACCCATAAAGAAATCTTGTGAGCTTGGAATTAAGTATGTAAATTCTGCCATAAAAACTAACCCAAATTATGGAAAAGGTCATGGACCAATTAATCATCTTAATTCAATGTATATAAATAGAAGATTTAGATAATGAAAAATATTGTAGTGGTTGGATCTCAATGGGGAGATGAGGGTAAAGGAAAAATTGTAGACTGGTTGTCTGAACAGGCAGATGTTGTAATCAGATTTCAAGGAGGACATAATGCAGGCCATACATTGGTTATCAATGGTATTACTTACAAATTAAGATTACTACCATCAGGCATAGTAAGAAAAAATAAAGTTTCAATTATAGGAAATGGAGTAGTGGTCGATCCTTGGTCGTTGCTTGAGGAAATTGAGGAAATAAAATCAAAAGGCGTTGAGGTAAATACTAATAATTTTATCATTTCAGAATCAGCAAATTTAATCTTACCATTCCATCAAGAAATGGATGAAATTAGAGAAGATGCTGCTGGAAAAAGAAAAATAGGAACAACAAGAAGAGGTATTGGACCAGCTTATGAGGATAAAGTTGGCAGAAGATCAATTAGGGTAATGGATCTAAGATCTGAAAAAAACTTAGATGAAAGATTGGAAGCAGTATTATCCCATCACAATGCTATCAGAAGAGGATTAGGAAAAAAAGTATTTGAAAAAGAAAAATTAAAATCTGATTTATTAAAAATTGCACCAAAAATATTGAAATTTTCTCAACCTGTCTGGCTTAAAATAAATGAGTTTAAAAAAGAAAAAAAAAGAATTTTATTTGAAGGTGCTCAGGGGATTTTATTAGATGTTGACCATGGAACCTATCCTTATGTTACTTCATCCAATACAGTTGCATCAAGTGCTGCAACTGGATCAGGTTGTGGACCAAATTCAATCAATTATGTTTTAGGTATTACAAAAGCTTACACAACCAGAGTTGGTGAAGGTCCTTTTCCTACAGAATTGGAAGATAAAATTGGAGAATTATTAGGCACTAGAGGAAAGGAATTTGGAACTGTAACTAGTAGAAAAAGAAGGTGTGGTTGGTTTGATGGTGTTTTAGTGAGACAAACGATTCAAATCTCAGGTATTGATGGTATTGCTTTAACTAAATTAGACGTTCTTGATGAATTAGATGAAATTAAAATGTGTATTCAATACGAACTAGATGGAAAAAAAATAGATTATTTGCCTGCAGCTGTTCAAGATCAGCTTAAAATTAAACCTATCTATAAAACCTTTCCTGGTTGGAAATCTTCTACTAATGGAATTAAAAATTTGGATGAATTACCTGAAAATGCTAAAAAATATATTTATGCTGTAGAAGATTTTATCGGAGCAAAAGTTTCAAGTATATCAACCAGTCCAGAAAGAGAAGATACTATTTTGTTAGTAAATCCATTTGAAATTTAATTTGCAGGTAATAGATTTTTTGATTTTGCTAAAATAAGCATATGTTTCTGAAGTTTTTCAAATGCTTTATTTTCTATTTGTCTAACTCTTTCTCGGCTAATTTTGTATTTTTTACTTAAATCCTCTAAAGTAGATGAATTTTCATTCAATCTTCTTGAGTATAAAATTTCTTTTTCTCTATCATTTAAAACTTTTATAGAATTTTTTAATAAGTCTTTACGTTGCTCCATTTCTTCTTGATGAGCAAATTTTAAATCATGATCTAATTCTTTGTCAACTAACCAGTCTTGCCACTCATCTCCATCTTCACCAACCTGAGCATTTAAAGAAAATTCCTTGCCAGATAAACGTCTATTCATTGAAACAACTTCTTCTTTACTAACATCTAATTTATTTGCTATGTCTATTACATGCTCATCTTTTAGATCTCCTTCAGTTTGAGGGGCTATCTGGTTTTTAATTTTTTTTAAATTAAAAAATAATTTTTTCTGAGCAGCAGTGGTTCCAATTTTTACTAAACTCCACGATCTTAATATATACTCTTGAATAGAAGCCTTTATCCACCACATCGCATATGTCGCTAATCTAAAACCTTTTTCCGGTTCAAATTTTTTAACAGCTTGCATTAATCCAATGTTTCCCTCGGATATCATCTCATTAACAGGTAAACCGTAACCTTTATATCCCATAGCAATTTTAGCAACTAATCTTAAATGACTTGTTACTAGTTTTTCTGCAGCCTTAATGTTTCCAGTTGTTTTCCAATTTTTTGCTAACATGTACTCCTCCTCTGCCGCCAACATTGGAAATTTTTTAATCTGATCTAAATAAGCAGATAAACCACCCTCATTCGAGAGCGCTGGT
>MDTC01032245.1_pt1 | contig 11404 bp, 9 predicted proteins | sample 811181 | NCBI WGS metagenome assembly MDTC01 (sample SAMN05326644, study PRJNA326480) | marine metagenome | isolation source: seawater | place: Pacific Ocean: North | collected 2011 | reverse complement strand
TGTCTCTGTGTTTTTCTCCCTGTATACATTGAAAGACCGCATTGTGCTCACTGTCTGCAGGAATGACGCATGCTCCATTCTCGAGTGCCGTTCTCATGACCAAATCTCCTCCTAGAACAAGGGACTCTTTGTTGGCAAGGACTACATCTTTTCCAGATTGAAGAGCCGATAGTGTTGGCCCCAATCCACTTGCTCCTACAATCGCGACTAATATGACATCTGCTTCATCAAGAGAGGCAATTTTTGTCAGCCCTTCGGTTGAGCGATCCAAAATACAAGTAGATGGCCAGTCGATAACTTTGGGAGCAGTTTCTGGTAAGTAAGCATAAGGAACTTTGAATTCTTTGGCTATATCAGCCAATTTTTGTGAATTAGAATGAGCTGAAATGCCTATCAATTGTAAACGATTAGGATGTTTACGAATAACCTGAAGCGTGCTTTCACCGATGGAACCAGTCGCTCCTAGAAGAACGATCTTTTTGGGGTCGGTCACGATTTAATTATCTGTAAGATAAAGTATCCAGTAGGAGCAGCTAGAATGAGACTGTCTGTTAGGTCTAACATTCCACCAATCCCTGGAATGGCACCACCAGAGTCCTTGATGCCCGCTAAGCGCTTCAGAACCGATGCAATTAAATCACCAATCACGGCAACTAAGGCAATAAGCAGTCCCCACAAACCTCCATCAAGGGCCGAGAAGGAACAAACTGAAAGATCAGTAAAGTTTGGAGCATACTCTGAGATCAACCAAGGAATCAAGGCTCCAATCCCGGCAGATGCAAGAAAACCACCAAGCAGTCCTTCAATTGTTTTACCCGGGCTAATTGAAGGAGCCATTTTAGTCCGACCAAAGGCTTTACCTATCAGAAGAGCTCCCATGTCACTGAATTTGGCAACAATCACGATCCAAAGACAGAAAAACAGGCCAAAACTTACCGCAAACTCTCCTGTAATAACCGGATCTGTATCAAGAATTCGAACGAAGTAATGAAGTAGGAATGGTACATAGAGAAGGCCGAAGAAAGTGGGCATCAGCCTTTTAATATACATACCCCGTTGATCCTGAGGGAATAAGACACAAGCAGAGCAGGTAAATAACGCACCGACCGCAAGGACATCAATACCGTATTCTGGAAAGTAATAGGAAATAGGGATCATGCAACCACCTGTCAGTAATCCGGAGAGACGGTTGGCAGCAAAGCCAAGTCGGCCAAGGATCGTATATATTTCAAAAAGGGTGAGAGTCGCACAAAGGTTTAGCACCCACATTGCACCTATTTCGTCCATGGCATACACTATGCCTGCTATTGTGCTCCAAAGAAAAAGTGAGGAAAAGGTGCGTATGATCATAGAGAACTGGACAGGAAGAGAAAAGTTAGTTTGGTTGAAGAGAAAGGATTTGCTCGCTGGTTTTTCCGAATCTCCTTTCTCTGGTGATATAATTCCTTAGTGCTTCAACAAAAGCTTCCCGATCAAAGTCGGGCCAGTGAAGAGGAGAAACAAATATTTCGGCATAAGCAGCTTGAAGTAAAAGAAAGTTACTGAGTCTGAACTCACCGGACGTACGAATAATAAGATCAGGATCAGGCAGGTCTTTTGTTTGCAAATACTTTGCAAATTCTTCCCAATCCGGCTTTGTGGTGCTTGGATTTGTGGTTTGTGAGTATGAATGAACCGCGTCCAACACCTCTTGTCTGCTCCCGTAATTCAAGGCAAGAGTAAGGTTCCAATCAGTATTTCCTTTCGTCTTCTCAATAGTCTCCTCAACAATTCGTTGTGCAAATTCAGGTAAACCGGCAAGATTGCCTATGGCCCGAAGGCGAATGCCATCTTTCATCATAGCACTCAGTTCACGCTTTAGGAATTCTTCGAGCAACTTCATAAGCCCTGATTTTTCTTCCTCAGGACGGTTTTGGTTTTCGGAGCTAAATGCATAAAGGGTGATGTAAGGAACCCCTATTTGCCTTGCCGCGTTAACTACACTGCGTACATTTTCTACGCCGTTACGGTGCCCAAATAAGCGGGCTTTTTTTCGGGATCGAGCCCAGCGCCCATTACCGTCCATTATGATTCCGACATGTTTCGGGAGATTCTTTTTCTCTTCATCTGTAAATTGTTCTTCAACCACTAGGTATTATTCCAACGGTTTAAGGTCGAATTGACAACGAGGAAAGCAATCGCTAGTGCCATGTCTATATGTCGAAACCATTATCCGAAGAAGAAATTAATCACAAGTTAGGTGAACTAAACGATTGGATGTTTGAAAATGATCGCCTGAAGGGAAGTTTTGAATTTTCAAACTTTCGCGACGCCATGTCGTTTATTCTAAGAATATCGTATGAAGCAGAAGCAATAGATCACCATCCGGAAATTTTTAATTGCTACAACCGAGTAAATCTTTCCTTAAATACACATGATGCAGGGGGTAAAGTAACGGAGAAAGATTTTTCCCTAGCTTTAGCAGTCGATCGCCTGAAATCGTGATTATCCCTTTTTCTTTTTTCTTGGTTCACGTGGAGTTCGGGTCAATGGACGGGTGTCTTGAGGAACCTGATACAGTTCTCGAAGACGGGTTAACTCTGCTTTGAGTTCAGCAGTAATCTTTTCGTATCCTTTTTTACCATAGAGAGAATTCAATTCATTTGGATCTTTTTTAAGGTCGTAGAGTTCCCATCCATCGAGCATGTAAAAATGTATTAGTTTATAACGATCGGTTCTTACCCCATAATGTCTACGAACACTATGGCCACCGGGATACTCATAGTACTGATAATAAAGGGATTTTCTCCAGTCTTCTGGTTTTTTACCTTTGAGAAGAGGTACGATCGAAGCTCCCTGCATATCCTTGGGCGACTTAACTCCACAAATATCAAGAAATGTTTGTGCATAATCCAGATTCTGAACAAGGTCGGTATTTTTACTACCCACTTGGGTTACTCCGGGCCAGCGGACAATAAGGGGAGTACGGAAGGATTCTTCGTACATCCATCGTTTATCATACCATCCATGCTCTCCTAGATACCATCCCTGATCAGATGAGTAAATGACCACTGTATTCTCTGCTAGCCCCTCTTCATCCAGATAGTCGAGTAATCGGCCAATGTTTTCATCCACGGAATCAATACAACGCAGATAATCTTTAACATACCTTTGATATTTCCATTTGAATAAATCATCACCTTCAAGATTGGCTTTTGCGAAAGCTTCATTCTTTGGACCGTAAGCTGATTCCCATTTGGCCTTTTGCTCGGGAGTTAGGTTGCCTGGTGCTTTAAGCTTTAAATCGCTGGATGATAGATGCCGATCGATGGTCATCGCCTGAGTCGAGGCGGGTTCCAGCCGATTTTTGTAATTGTCCCGTAAGGTAACGGGTTCTGGAATTTCGACATCATCGTACTTGGTTAAATATTTGGGACCTGGTTGCCAGTTTCGGTGAGGTGCCTTGTGCTGGCTCATCACGAAAAAGGGTTTGTTTTTATCTCTGCCGTTCTTTAGCCATTCTAGGGTGACATCGGTAATTACATCGGTGGTGTAACCAGTAATTTTTTTGACTCCCTCTGTTGTGTTCATCGGTGGGTTGTAGTAGGGGCCCTGGCCTTGCAAAACTTGCCAGAAATCAAAGCCCGTCGGGTCACTTTTTAAATGCCACTTTCCAATTATTGCGGTTTGGTAACCTTTGTTTTGTAAAAGCTTGGGAAAAGTTTGTTGTGAGCCATCAAATCTTTGACCATTGGTTAGTTGACCATTCAAATGACTATGCTTGCCTGTAAGGATTACCGCTCGACTGGGAGCACAGATTGAGTTGGTAACAAAGGCCCGGTTGAAAATCATTCCATCTTTGGCAATGCGATCAATGTTTGGGGTTTTGTTCCGATTGGATCCATAGGCTGAAATGGCCTGATATGCGTGATCATCCGTGAAGATAAATAAAACATTGAGAGCCTTTGCTCCTGACGAACAAAAGTGTGAGATTCCAAAAATAAGTGAGAGGAATACGGTCTTGTACATTTCCTAACATCAGCATAATTGGAATTCTCTTGGCAATGGGAAAATTCACGAACAAAAGAGTTTAATAATGTCAGCCTACCATTTAAAAAACAAATGAATCAGGAAAATAATAGACCATTTCGTGTGGTGTGGTCTTTGATGATTTCCCAAACCATTGGTGCGTTTAATGATAACGCGATGAAGGCCATGTTGCCAGTTATGGCCGCAGTTCAATTTGGTAAGGCGACTATGGATTCAGTAAATCAACAGGTTTCGATTCTATTAATCCTTCCTTTTGTGATATTCGCACCGCTGGCAGGGTGGATTTGCGACCGCTTTTCCAAAAGATTAGTTGTCAGGTATACCCTTTTTGCCCAATTGCTTGGGTTGGGAGTTTTGGCCTTAGCCTTTCGACAAAAAAGCTTAGAATATGCCCTTGCAGGATTTTTTATTTTATCAGTTCAGTCTGCGTTCTTTTCCCCTGCAAAGAAAGGAATTCTAAAAGAATTGATAGGCAGTAATCGCTTGGCTAAAGCAGTTGGTTTTATGGAGATGCTTGCCATGGTGGGTATTCTCGGGGGTGCATTTTTAGGAGCCTATGCTTTTGACCAGTTGGTGGAAGAGAGGGGAGGATGGGAGGCAGGTTTGTTAGTATGTGCTTTTATTTCGGTTCTAGCTTTGTTTTCGTGGATTATTTCCAGCCCGATTCCAGAGACTCAGGTGACCGGAAATAAACCCTTCAGATTATCTCTGATGGTGAGTCATTTCAGTGATTTGTTTTACCTGCTTAAACATAAAGAACTCCGCTATGCAGCAATGGGAGATGCATGGTTCTGGGCTGTAGGAGGTTTTTTCTATTTAGTTTTGGTTAAGTTGTCAGGGGAGGTCGTTTCAGGAAAAGTTGGAATGGGTACACTCTACGGATACTGGTTTCTTTTGCTTGGAGTCGGTACGATGCTTGGAAGTTTATTCTCTGCTTATCTCAACCGTGGAAGAATTGAACTCGGCCTTTCTGCAATCGGAGCTTTGGGGATGGCCGTTGTCTTCATTTCTCTTGTGATTACTAAGCCATTAAACCTCATATTTGATGGCTTATGTTTAACTCTTGGTTTTTTTGGAGCATTATTTTTTGTTCCTCTAAATGGATATCTGCAGGATAAGGCTGCGGAGAATGAGAGAGGTAGAGTGCTGGCCGCATCTAATCTCCTTACTCAATTGTCAGGAATCCTGCTGGTTTTAGTTCATGCCTTTTTATCAAATGTTTTAGGGTTTTCAGCAAAAGAGGAACTATTGGTTATTTTCTTTCCGGCTTTGTTAATTGGAGTTATCACACTAAAGTTCCTTCTAGAAGATTTTTTCCGAGCATTATTTCATGTTTTGCTTAAAATATTTTACAGGATAAAAATCGAAGGAATGGAAAATTTTCCTGCCACCGGCGGATGTGTGATTGTAAGTAATCATTTATCTTATGCAGATCCTGTACTTTTAGGGGCAGCCTTTCCTCGAAAAATTAGATACTTAGCATATTCAGGATTAGCAGATTCTCGAATTATGAATTTTGTTTTTCGGCTGACGAAAACGCTTACGGTTTCTTCCGAAAAGTCACTGGAAAGTATTCGTATATCAGTCAAGAGCCTTAGGAAAGGTACCCCGTTATGTGTTTTTGCCGAAGGAGGTATTTCCCGCGTGGGAAATCTCCTCCCATTTATGCGAGGACCTGTATTGCTTGCTAAAAAAGCGAATGTTCCTCTAATTCCTGTTCACCTTGACGGAGTCTGGGGTTCAATTTTCAGTATGGATAGAGGGAAGTTTTTCAGAAAACGCCCACACAAAATTCCATATCCAGTAACCGTTAGAGTCGGTTCTCCAATGGATCATCGACAAATGCACCAACAAAACTGTCTTTATGAGGTAATGAAATTAGGAAGACATTCCTTTAATGAGCGATTATCTAAGAAATTGAGAAATAAGAATTTTTTAAGAAATCAAATCTTAAGTACCGGGAATGATTTACTCTTTGAAGATGAAAAAGGATCGCGACTTACACGGTCTGAATTTGTTGATATTATCAAAGGAAATAAGAATGCCAGTGCTGAATTTCCCGAGATTTGGATCGATCAAGTTCAAGAAGTATTAAAAGGTGATTCTAAAAAGATAGAAATGCAGATTAGCAATTGGATGCGAATCCGTGAGACTCACATATGGGATCATGAAAAGCTTATTTTGAATGATTATGGCGAAGAGTGGATGAATCAATTTTTGCCATGGGCAAGTGTTTTCTGGGGGAGAACAATTTATAGAGAGGGAAATTCTTACATTTTAATATCAAAGGCTGCACCCTTGAAAAAGCCTGTCCTTACCCTCTCTGGACTAGCCTCTGGTGATAACGGATTAATTAGCATTAACGCGTCAAGCGACAAGGTTGAGATTGAGCAGGATGGACAGAATTCAACTGTAAAATTTTTTAAAAAAAGTACTTTTGGTCGACTGTTGATTGGGTTTGGATGCCGTCATGAAAAAGATAGTTTTTACATACATGGGTTGAAGCAGGAAGAGAGAGTAAATAGTTCGGGCTTGGATGAGGAGGGTTTCCTTATTGCTGACTAGTTAAGTTAGAAGCTTTCCCTTAAGGCATGCTTTTGATAGTATGGTAGTCTTGCAATTATTGTATACTAAAAATGACATCTTTTCTCTCCGAATCTCCTTCATTTTCTAACATCGTTCAGCAATTGCAGGGATCATCTGTGTTGGTTATCGGTCATCGCCGTCCTGATGGTGACTGCATTGGTTCTCAAGTTGCCATGACCCGAACCTTAAGGAACCTAGGTGTGAATGCTATTGCAGTAAATAATGATCCTGTTCCTCGTACTTTGCAAAAGTTTATTGGTGATACTCCTTTCGTTAGACCAAGTGAAATCAAAGAAGATGAATACAGAATAGTGACTGTAGATTGTGCAGATCATTCCAGAGTTGGTGATGATTTAAGGAACAGCTACCCAGAAGTTTTTATCAATGTGGATCATCATGTGTCCAACACCAATTTTGCAAAGCATAATTTTGTCTTATCCGATGCCTCTGCTACCGGAGAGATCTTGGCAAAATTCTTTTTCGATTCGGATTATGAGGTCGATAAAACCACTGCGGAGGGTCTTTATCTTGGGATTTGTACGGACACGGGCCAGTTTTGTTATTCAGGTACCAATGCCTCAGTTTTTGAAATATGCCGAAAACTTTGTGACGCAGGATGTAATCCCGCAAATGTTGCCCACGAGCTTTATGAAAAAGAAAAGCCAGGTAGAATCCAACTTCTGCAGAAATTTTTGGCCAGTTTCCAAATGGAATTTGATAATCGGGTATGTATTGGCAGTATTCGGGGTGATTACTATGATGAAACCGGAACGAAACCTGAGGACGCCGAGAATTTTGTAGATTATGCAAGATCACTAGAGGGTGTCGAAATAGGTGTCCTTGTTGAAGACAGGTATGGAAAATTAAAGGGCAGTTTTCGTGCAAAAGATAAAAAATACCGGGTCGACCTTCTCGCTAAAAAGTTTGAAGGAGGGGGGCATGCCTGTGCAGCTGGATTCAATATGGATGTACCTTTTGAAGAATTTTATCCCATTCTAGTCCATAAGATTGGAGAACATTTAGAATTGGTAAGTAAAGGAGTTTTGTAAATGGGCTTACAAGATCCAGCATTTGAGGGTATTCTTCTAGTAGACAAACCTTCTGGGATAACTTCACATGACATCGTTGATCGTTTGCGGCGCAAGTTGAAGATGAAGAAAATCGGCCATGCGGGAACACTGGATCCACTTGCAACTGGTTTGATGATTATGCTTATCGGTAAAGCAACCAAAGTTTCACAGTTTCTCATTAGCTTGGATAAGGCTTACGAGGGTACATTTGAACTGGGAGTAGAGACTGATAGTCAGGATTCAGATGGTGAAATCGTAGAGCGAAAGGATTTACCTCATGATCTAAGCGAAGACATGATTCGCAGTGAAATGAAGCAATTCTTGGGAGATCAGTATCAGACGCCTCCAATGTTCTCCGCCAAGAAAATAGATGGAGTTCCTCTATACAAAATGGCAAGAAAGGGAAAAACGGTGAATAGAGAGCCTCGCGTAATAAGAGTCAATGAACTTACCCTGAGGAAATGGTCTTCTCCGAAAGGAGAATTTTATATGGATTGCAGTAAAGGGACATATGTTAGAACTGTTTTTCATGATTTGGGACAAAAGCTTGGTTATGGTGGTCACCTCACATCATTGCGACGAACCAAAATCAATGATTTTTCCATAGAAGGTGTAAGTACTCTAGAAGAGATAGAGCAAATGGGCACAGGAGAGTTTCAATCACTGCTTATTCCTGTACATGAAGCTGTTCCTGCACATGTTCTTTGAGGTATGGGAATTTTTTCCTCAATCGAGCAGTTTGGTGGTAAGTTTAAAGAACCCGTAAACTTGGCTCTCGGGATGTTTGACGGTGTTCATCTTGGCCATCAACAAGTTTTACAAGCATCTCAAAATCATGCACTTGAAATAAACGGGATTTCAGTTGCCTTTACCTTCCCATTGCATCCCGCCAATTTTTTAAGACCTAAAAATGCTCCTCCGTTGCTCATGAATGCCGAGCAAAAAGCGAAAATGCTTCACTCTTATGGTATGGATCATGTGATTTTGAGAAGTTTTGATCATGAACTTGCACAGGTAAAGGCAGATCATTTTGCGATTTTTATTAAGGAAAGAATTCCTTCGGTTGTTGGATTTAGTGTGGGGAAAAACTTTAGGTTTGGGAAAGGTCGTATTGGAGATGCATCTTTCTTACAACATACTGGAGGAAAAATGGGGATAAGGGTTGAAATTGTTGATTCCAAGAGCACTGAAGGATCTGTGGTTAGTAGTTCGCTAATTCGTGAAAAATTAAGGGCAGGAGATATTGTAAAAGTAAATAATATGCTGGGGAGAAGTTATCGAATTCATGGTGCCGTTTCATCGGGAAAGAAAATGGGTCGACAAATAGGCTTTCCCACATTGAATGTGGAGTGGAATCCTGAAGCTGCCCCTCGTTTTGGTGTATATGCTGGACATGTAATGCATTCAAGTGAAGGTATAGAATTGCCTGCAGTTGCAAATTATGGAATACGACCAACCGTTGAGAATAATGCAAGTGTTCCCAAACTTGAGATTCATATTATGAATGAGTTTAATGAGGAAAAGTGGAGCTACAATTCTGAAGTAGAAATGTCATTGGAGTATTTTATCCGTTCGGAGAAAAAATTTGATTCCCTAGATGAATTAAAGAATCAAATTGAGATAGACCGAAGCATAGCGAGCGGTTTACTCTAGATTCCCTAAGCTTTTTATTTTTGGAGTTTTGGGCACCAGCAACTGGTTCTTCCGCCGATTTCCTTGCGGATGAGAGGTAGTTTTGTTTTCGGACAAATCCCTCCATTTTTCCATCGCACATGAAATAACCATCCTTTTGGGGGATCACCTCCATGTTTGCCTACAGATTTCATGGCACCACGAACAACAAATTTTATCTGAGAAAACAATTTTGTAGTTTCTGTGGAATTAATTTTTGATCCTATTCTGGCGGGATGAATTCCAGCACGCCACAAGACTTCATCGGCCATCCAGTTTCCCATACCTTGAAAATACCTTTGGTCAAGAAGAAGGGCCTTGACGGGTCTTTTGCCATGGCGAGAAAGGGCATCTGATAAAACAGAAAGCTTAAATTTTGGGTCTAGCATTGATGTCGGAAGTTCGCTCCACCAAGTTGGGGCAGTCTTTCCTCTGTGCAGACGCAGACGGCCAAATTGTCTTGGATCTCGAAAAATAAGTGCTTGTTTTGATTGAAATAAAATCAATGCATCATGTTTGTGACTTTGATAATTGGAACTACTGATATGCAGGCTACCAGTCATCCCAAGGTGAATACCCAACCACTTATTTCCACTAAGTTTGAATAGCATTTGCTTTCCATGAGTTGCGGATAAAGAGATTTTCGCTTTGGTTAATTCAGAAACTACATCTTCTTGTAAAAGATCGCGATAAACCCGCGAAGAAGGATTTGCATAAACCTGTTTTATGAATTTTCCAATTCCAGGATTCCACTTTCCACATGCAAAGGCAACTTCAGCAAGTTCAGGCATCGGTAGTAGGTGAAATGGATAATAATTTTTGCCGTGTCTTGCGGTCTTTTTTTCGATCCGTTGGAATTTCAATTACTTCGATTCCGGATGCGATGGGCTTTTCTATTCTTTCAATGATTTGCGACCACGATGTTTCTAATGAATACTTAATCTCAAATGAGGCACAAAGTTTGGAAAGGTTGAAGTTTTGAGGTGTTGCAAAGCATTTTTCAAATTCTGGTTCTGACGAAATGGGTAAGTGTTCGAAGATGCCTCCTCCGTCGTTGTTGATTACAAAGATAGTCAGACTTCCTTTAAATTGCTTAGCGAAAAGTAAAGCATTGGAGTCGTGCAAAAAAGCGAGATCTCCGGTTATCAAAAAGGTTGGACCTTCTGTTCCATGAGCAATTCCGATCGCAGTTCCCAAAGTACCGTCGATTCCGTTTACTCCACGATTACCAAAAAGTCTTCGGTTGGAAGTCTTCTTCTGCCAAAACCATTCTAAATCACGGATCGGCATACTATTTGCAACGAAAAGACTGGAGCAGTCAGGCAAATGAAGAGATAATAGATAAGCAAGCTTACCTTCAAAAAGAGTATGCTGTTTAGCAAAAGCTTTCATCACTTTCGTATTTATCTTTTCTTCTGCACTTTGCCAGTAATCCAGCCATCCCTGCTCTGAACTCGGAATATCAATTTCACTGAATTGTTCATATGAAATTTGATATTCTGTACTATTACCTGAAAGAGGATCTACTTTGATACCACGAGGCTCAATTACGATTCTCTTTGAAGAAGTATTTTCAATCCATTTTCTTAGGGTCTTGCAGGTAGGTAAAGGACCTAGGATTATAATGAGGTCGGGTTTTGCTTTTAGAGCGAAGTTGTGGTCTCGCAATAGATTTTCATATCGAAGAATCAATGATGCTTCATCAGTACTTCGCATCGAAGAGAGTGAATCACAGATAATTGGTATTTCTTTTTGGTTAAACTGTTTAAGGTGATTTTTGTCAACATACTGCCCTGCAACAACCAACAGTCTTCTGGATTTTGAAATTATTTTAGAAATTTCAACTGGAGAATCTGGATAGATGTTTGGTTCGATTTCGAGGATCGAATCCGTAAGATCGATTTCAATACTTACAGATGATTCAGCCAATAGAGGTTCCCTGAAAGGGAAATTAATGTGAATTGGTCCAGGATTTATACCTAATGATTTTTTATAAGCTGATTTCAGAACAGATGCTAATTTGCTACGATATTTCTTATTCGCTTGCG
>MDTC01053795.1_pt1 | contig 11405 bp, 13 predicted proteins | sample 811181 | NCBI WGS metagenome assembly MDTC01 (sample SAMN05326644, study PRJNA326480) | marine metagenome | isolation source: seawater | place: Pacific Ocean: North | collected 2011 | reverse complement strand
TCAATAACGCCCATAGATTTTAGCTTACCTTTACTCCAGATCCGCAATAAATAGAGGCCAGGAAAAATTGCAACCCACGAAATCCACAAGTAGGAAGGAAAATAATGCAATAAAAACTCATGAGAACAGATACCGAGCATAACCCCGAATAGTGCCGCCATGCCTATCGGTCGTGATGCTTTTTCTTCAGCTGGGATCTCTGTCATTGTCTACTCGCATTAGGACTGTAACCAGAAGGCTACCCCGAGAGCCGAGAAAATTCACCCCTCCACAAATCTGGGTTCGTAACAAGTACCCTAAAATACTTCTCAAATCCATGCCCCGCCCGGCTGTATCATAAGACCGGTCTGCTTCGATTGACGAAAAGAATTGCTCGCACTATAGTTCCCGGCGTATCGAAGCATCGACGCGGAAACATCCGCTGGACATCCGTAGTTGGTCTTTTTATCTCAACAGATAAGAGTTTCGTAAAAAATATCTTAGCGGGTATCGTATAAAGGCTATTACCCCAGCCTTCCAAGCTGGTGATGGGGGTTCGATTCCCCCTACCCGCTCCATAGAAGCTCGTAAAATTGTCCTTTAAGTATGATAGCCGATGACCCTCGACCGTCCCTATATCGCCGTCATCGCCTGCGTCGAATAACAAAACGGCACTTTCAGAGAAAGAGAGAAAGTACGTGCCCGTCTGAGCATCCTCCATGAAGCATCTAAAAGATCTTATAAATATTGAAAATCACTTACTTTGTTATTTGGGATCAGTAATCCGAAACACTTGTCAAGGCTGGCCGCTCACCTAGTCTATTGTGGACATACCGAGAGTCATAGCAAGGAGCTACTCTGCATTCGGAATGTTTTAAAGGGGGAGTCGAGATGACAGAAAAAGCCAAATGTGGTTGTGGTCGATCATCCACCGGGCACTGCATGGGTTAACATGTTGAAGCGCAGAAGACTATCTCAAGAAAAAAATGAATACGAGAAACTAGAGGAAAAGACCTGATGTAATAAAGACCGATTTCAACTTTTTTGGCATCACTTATGAATCTTTCATTAATGATGTCAGGATGACGTCTCTCCTGTTCCCCTGAGGCGTCCTTGTTACCCTTAAGTGCCTCAGGGGTTTCTTTGGTTAATCCTCGTAAACCTTTTGACAGTCAGACCGGTAGCAATAAATGATGTCCCTACCTGTGGTCATGAAGTACACCATCCCGTCATCCGTCACTGCTGTGCCGCCATCATTGTCCCCTCCCAAAGAGCTCGACGAGACAGCATGAGCCTTTGGCGGAAATTCAATTTGATTTCCGACTATTACCAAGAGACACCCTGCGATGACTGTAAGAACAGCCTTTATATAACGATCCATAAATCACCTATTTTTTTGCCTATTGAAAACATTGACAATTAAAGCCATGGTCTGATTATGAGACAGTTTTTATATTACGGAAAAACATGATCTCTATTCAAATTGGTAAACGATTGTCCAAAGTCAATCATAATTGTTAGGGGGCTTTTATGAAATACACGGTGTCAGGTCTACTCGTGGTCTCGGCCCTCATAGGCGCCACCTTATGGAATAGCTCTAACGCAAATAAGTTGCAGATTCCTTATGAGGATGTGGCCTCCGTAACCGCAGGCAAAGAGGTCTATGACACGAATTGTGGTTCATGCCATGGAGCAAAACTCGAGGGGCAAACTAATTGGCAAATACGAACCGCTGAAGGATACCTCCCAGCGCCACCTCACGATGAGACTGGACACACCTGGCATCATCCTGACCAGATGTTATTTGAATTTACAAAATATGGACCACAACATTTGGCAGGCGCTGATTACAAATCGATTATGCCCGCATATGAGGGCACACTATCCGATCAAGAGATCTGGCAGGTACTCGCATATATCAAAGCGCAGTGGCCAGAATCAATCCGGAAAAAACATACAGAAGCGTTTTCAAATTGACCACCCGTGGCTTTGGCTCAAATAGAGCTTCTTTTTAGATTTTTAAAGACATATCCTGACGCGCGAGTGCGAAAGCCTAAACAGTGACGCAAGTCAAAAGATAATATCGGGTAATCCCTCAGCGTTGAACAACTTGGAAACTGAACTCCCGATGCACATCGGCGAGCTGATCGGCCTGGAGTTTTCCCATGGAAAGCCCGAAGACACCGACGCATTTAGACTCTGGATGCGGGTTGTACAATGCTCTGCTTTGCATATCCGCTAGAATGACACTCAATAACATTGCGCCAGGATCGAATCGCTCGTAAATTTCGGCAAACTGGCCGGTCCCTGGCTCAAACTCAAACTCTAGCTCGCACTTCAAGACAGAATCAGGCTCACGGACGACGATGGTGTTGGTTCCGGTTTTTAGAGGCAGGTAATGGGCGCCACCGGCTTGGAAGTATGCGACCGAGCTGCCGTTTACAACGAACTCAGCGTCTTGATTTACCCATGCCTCGTAGCCACTGGTCCTGAAAACGAGTAACGAGTGATGAGGCACCGCTGCTACCTCACCCGTCGTTTTCACATGGTCCTGGGAATACCCTCTTTTCGCCGGCTCAAACACGCAGGCCACGAGCCCGAACATCAATACGATGATTACCGCATTACTGATGGGTTTAGCGGACATTAAACTCCATTCCAAAAAATTTTTCTTGCTGCGAACGCTACATGAACTTTGTTAGAGATCAAAGATTTTTTTCAAATGGGTAGAAACATGAAAGGATTTTCCTTGGTTAGAATTCAATAGCTCTAGAGTTCTTGACCGACTTGCTAATGACAGTGCCACTGCATTAATGCACACTCTTACAAATGATCCATCGAACCGGTCTTTAACACATATTATATGCAAACCTATTCGCTGCAAATCAATGGAATGACGTGCGGAGGATGCGCAGCCTCTATACAACGAAAGCTCGAGGCACTTGATGAAATAGATCAGTGCGAGGTCAACTTGACGACCGAATCAGCGCGCATCAAGTCGAACGCAGTTATACACCCAAAACAACTCATCGAATGGGTTCGTTCGTTTGGTTTTAGTGTCCGAACCGAGGAGCACCGTTTCACGGTGCCTGACAAGTGGATTGATCAACGAGTACTTACGAACCTTTTTGATAACGACCAAACGATCGTGGCATATCAACTCAATCCTCAACTTCAAACGGTGAGTTACACCACATTGCCCGATGCTGATCACAAGCCTCTCAACCAGACGCTTCTGTCCCTCGGCCTTGTCCAGGCGAACGAGGTGGCACAGACTCTCACTACACGTGAGACTCCTAAAGAGCCGCTGCATGCCCTTATAGCCACTCTTCTCGCATTCCCTTTGGTATTGCAAATGATTGGGATGTGGGTTGGATCAGCCTGGCATTTACCGGTGCTTGCGGAGTGGGCCCTCGCTACCCCGATACAGTTCTGGTTAGGCCTACGATTTTACACGGGAGCGATTGCAGCACTCGGTCGCCGTGAGGCTAATATGGATACGTTGGTTGCGTTAGGTACCACCGTTGCCTACGGTTTCAGCCTCTACCAGTGGTCAATACTTGGCGATAAGGCTATCGGTAATCTCTACTTCGAAGCATCAGCACTTGTTATAGCGCTGGTGTTGTGTGGCAAGAGTATTGAGAATCGGGCAAAACAAACCGCCCTGGAATCGCTATCATTGTTACTTGAGCTCGAGCCAAAGACAGCTACCTGCCTGCGGGCAGGCCACGAAGTTAGTCTCGTAATCAGCGAGTTGGTCCCCGGCGATGTTCTAATAATCCGTGCAGGGCAACGAATCGGCGCTGATGGGGTTGTGGTTAAAGGCGAAGCAGATATCGACGCTTCTGCGATGACAGGAGAATCTGTTCCCGAATACAAAACAATAGGTGATAAGGTCATATCGGGAACGCTTGTTGTTAACGGTACCCTCCGGATTAGCGCAGAACGAGTGGGTAAATCCTCGACCGTGTCAGAAGTCGTCGAGCTTGTTAAAAATGCGCAGATGGGTAAGGCCCCAATTCAAAAGCTCGTCGATCAGATAAGCCATGTTTTTGTACCAACAATTCTTCTGTTATCAACAATTACATTAGGCGTCTGGCTCACTTTGGGTCAAACCCTTGAATATGCTCTACTTGCCGCCGTTAGCGTACTGGTCATCGCATGTCCTTGCGCGCTCGGCCTGGCCACCCCTACGGCACTTGTAGCGGGAACCGGACGGGCCGCAAAAAAAGGAATCCTAATCAAGGATATTCAGACGCTCGAGGTGCTTTCGGATGTAGAGGTGATTGCTTTCGATAAAACGGGTACGCTAACGAAAGGGGAACTAGCTGTCGGTGCCATAGAAGCGTGCACAGGAGACCGAGAGACCCTTATTAAGCGACTCGTTCAAGTAGCCCGTGAATCGTCCCACCCCATCTCGCAGGCAATCGTGCGCGATCTTAATGACCGGTCCATCTCTACCACCAATTCCTTGAATGCAGTGACCACGCCGGGCCGGGGCATTTCTGTCGATATAGAGGGCCACAGCTATAGGTTAGGGCAGCTTGAGTTCGTAACCTCAGGCAGCCCCAGTATTGATAGTCATGGCAGCGCGACACGTAGTTACCTGAGCCAAGATGATATGCTATTGGGATTCGCAGAATTTACCGATTCTTTGCGCGAGGAGGCTCTGCCTGTGTTGCACAGGCTCAAAGCCGAACATAAACAGACGGTCATGCTGACCGGAGACCATGAACGGGTTGCCCTAGCGCTAGGTCGCATCCTGGAGATGGATGATATTCATGCTGGACTGACACCACATAAAAAAATGGAGCTGATCGAGTCCTACCAAGCCCAGGGTCGGCGGGTTGCGATGGTTGGTGATGGTATCAACGACGGTCCGGCACTTGCTAGGGCCGATGTTGGTATTGCGATGGGCGGTGGTAACGAGATCGCGCTAAAATCCACGCCGGTGGTGCTTATGCGATCAGATTTACGTCTGATCCCCGAGGCCATTCATTATGCGCGACTTACCCGACGAGTGATCAGACAAAACCTGGGCTGGGCCTTTGGATACAACGTGCTGTGTATCCCACTTGCAATGTCTGGACTCCTTACACCGACAATGGCCGGAGCAGCCATGGCACTCTCCTCGGTCAGTGTTGTTGGTAATGCACTGAGACTAAAGTATTCAGCTTAGTCACACGGCTTCAGGCTAATAGCGGACAACAACAATCCTGCGATCATAAGAGCACCGCCAATTGGAGCCACGACCCCGAGGATACCAAGATCCAAAAGTACCAGAGCATATAAGGATCCTGAAAAGATCAGCAACCCGGAGCACACAAACCAAAATGCCCACGACGAAACCTTGAAAGAGGATACCCCGAGTCCGATCATCGACAGACTCATCCACGCCTGGTATCTCACTGCGGTTTCCCATGTCTCCAGACGGTTTTCAGTGACCATCGATCCCAAGCCGTGAACCCCAAAAGCACCACAAATAATTGCTAAGGTTAGGACAACTAATCCTGTACGTGTCATCAAGAGAGCCATTCGATAAGTCCCCAAACTAAGCCGCCAAGTAACAGAGCCAACAGACCTATTATTATTATCAGAGTCTGCACCCAGTCTCTGACCATTGCCTCAATCAAATCTCGTGTGGTTTGTGTGCCGAAGGCTAGCCAGCACACGACGAGCGACACCGGAAAAAAAGTTAACACAAGAATACTTATGGCGGCGAACTCGTAAAACTTGAGTTCCAGAAATGGGTTTTGCCGTGCAAATTTTTCAGTCATTAGTGAATATGTCCATTTCCTTAGCCTAGAGGCCTTCGATTAAATCGATTCAGATCTCTCTCAAACCATACCATGATCTATTTATGAGGCTAAAAAATGGAGCATCTTTCAGCTCTCGGCTTTGATTCTGTCTAGATCACACGGCTCACGTAGGTAGTCGGTCACGTCCAACAAACCAAGGAATAATAAAGTAACCCATCACAAAGCCACCGAGGTGCGCTTGCCATGCGATTTGGCCTCCCATAAAGATATCCATAAAGATATGTAGCACTATCAAGCTGATTATAACTACTGACGCTGATCTTGCTGACCGTCCCATCCGCACCGCCTCGGCGCGTGATGTTTGTAACCACATGCCGATCAAAGCGAATACAACACCAGAAGCACCAACCATTGGTGCCGCAGTGGTCGCCAACAGTCCAAATGTGATGCCACTGCAAACCGCACCTAAGAGCATGGTCATGAGCGTCAATCTCAGACCAAAATACAGCGCGAGTGTTTTCCCTAACGCTATGAAAATCACGGCATTCATCAAAACGTGAATCGTGCCCGCATGCAATAACGCGTGGGTGATGAACATCATATAGGACTGACCCGGGTAGAGGGTCTGATCCACGACCCCTGGCGGGAACAAGAAGTCCCAAAAAGCGCCATAGGAAATCATGAGACCCCGAAGGTCTAAGTCGCCGAACCATCCATGATCGGATAACTGCGCAAGACACTCGGTACCGAGCATAAAACCGGTCAACCACCAAAGCGATCTCGGTGTGGGCGGACCACCAAAAACAGGAAGAATTTGCAAATTGCTTTCCCTATCAGCGTACGAATTTTGTGTTCAGTCTACAGATGCGAGAGTTGGATAATTATGTCGAATAACAGTTGGATTCACTCGCTAATGCGTATAAGACACCAGATACCGCGGAATATTCATGTACTTGTGGCTGGCTCTCTAGGATGCCGAGAACCACACTCGAAAGGTTCTGACTGTTCCAATCCGATGGCAGACAGACCGGCTCGCCATGAACAACAAAGGCATAAGGTTGAGCCTTCAGTCTCTCGCGCGTCTGGTGACGGGCCCCTTCAACAACCCCCATCACAAACGCCATGCACGGTTCCATATCCTGACGACATTCACGTAAGAACTGATCAACGGTAATATATTGCCCGCTCGCGCTACCCGCCACACTATATCCGCCAATTAGCAGTGTCAGCAGCGAACGAATAATCAAATGTCGGGTACCTTCGCGGTCAGCTCAAAGGCTGAATACCAGGCGGAAAGGTCTTTTATCTGTGATTTTTTTAGTCCCTGTGCAATCAGACTCATACGCCGATCATGGCGCGCACCTTTTTGATAATCGACCAGAGATTTTTCAATGTACAGAGCGCTCAAACCAGCTAAATTAGGGGCCTCAGGATCTCTCGATAATCCATCCTTCCCATGACACGCAGAACACTGAGCAGAGAGTACTTTTCCATTCGCCATGTCTGCCGCAATTGCAACCGAACTCAAACAGAGACTCAGAAAAAATATGATCAATTTGTTCACTGGTACCTTGTTCTCCAAGAAATAAAAAACCCCGGCCTGCGCCGGGGTTTTTTTGACGTGATTAGCTACCGACGTATGAGATCTTGTAGATCGCACCGGCATAATCATCAGAGACTAGCATCGAACCGTCTTTCATCATCGTGATTGACATCGGACGACCGTCGTACTCTTTGTTTGAGTTCATCCAGCCCTCAGCAAATGGCTCCATCTTGGCTTTCCCATCTTTATCGATGAAAGTCACCATGACCCGCGCGCCGCAAGGTTCTGTTCTGTTCCAAGAACCGTGCTGTGCTGAGAAGATAGCGTTCTTATACTTCTTAGGGAATTGATTTCCGCTGTAGAATGCCATTCCTAAGTCCGCACAGTGCGCCGTTGTCGAAACCGCTGGATGCACAATACCTGCTGGCGGAGTCTCCTTCGCATACTCATTAGTACGAGTCTTACCACCACCGAACCATGGGTGGCCAAAGTGCTGACCAGCCTTAGTTTGACGATTCAACTCGCCTGGCGGGATGTCGTCGCCCATACCGTCGACTTGGTTATCAGTCCACCACAACTCACCGGTTTTAGGATGGAAGTCCTGACCGACAGAGTTACGAACGCCATAGGTATAAACCTCACGGTTCTTTCCATCACGGTCCATACGGATGATGCCGCCAATACCTGTCTTCTTGTAAAGATCAAGCTTCTCAGGCGGTGCCACATTGTAAGGCTGACCGAGTGAAATATAGAGCTTATTGTCAGGCCCAATATCGACCACTCGTGCAGTGTGGTTATAGCTCTCTTCGCCCTCAGGAATCAGCTCGCCCTTCGGTACAACGTCAACCGCAACAACATCTGGCCCTTCGAAGAAGAACTCAGCTGCTGGGAATACTCGAACATGGTTCCGCTCTGCTACGTAAAGGAATCCATCCTTCGAGAACTGGACACCATTTGGAACATCAAATGACAGCGAGGGGGCAAAGTCCTTCACTTCATCGGCGACACCGTCGCGATCACGGTCAGATACGACCCAGACCTTGTCCTTCCGAGTACCTACGAAAAGTACTGTCCCCTGCGGTGCCATCGTCATGTCACGCGCGTCCGGTACAATCGCGTACAGGTCTATCTTGAAGCCGGCAGGCATTTTAACATTCTTCAAGATTGCACGGATGTTATCCGCCTTAGCTCCATCCTGCTGGATAAAGGTATGGTCTCCCATCCCTTTTCCGGACGTACCAAAAATGCCTACGTCGTTCTCTTTTGCCACTACGCCCGCAGCGAATGCCATCGCTGCAATCGAAGCTGCAATTTTTTTGAGTTTCATTACGAAAGTCTCCTCATTTATTATAATAAATAATCACGCTCACAACCCAGGGTCTGTGGACAACGTGATACTACGCAATCCCTACGCAGACCAATGTGATAACATAAACGATCTTTGTTTATCAAGATCATAATTTGTCTTGCTTACAGATATGTCGCGGAATACGGTAAATAATCTGAGACCAGTTAACAAATAACACAATCTCTGGGTTTACGACCCGTGAACAATGCAGAGGTAATAACTCACCAATACGGTGGAAAACGTAATGCCGGATACTAACTGGCTGACGGAGCATTTCGGTATGACCAAAACGCGAAACCGGATTAGACAAGACAGGGAATAATTTGGGAAAGCATCTTCACACGGTTAACTTCAACCGAAAAATCATCGTATCTATGGTGCTGATTATCGTTTCAATTGGTGGACCTAGAGCAGTGGCGTTCGAGGCTCTCGTTACGAATGAGCGGTCGGGTGATGTAATACATGTCGATGAAGACGGCAGGACCAACCACGTAGTTCCTATATGCAACCGACCCCGAGGCATGGTCCGTGGCCTAGTCGACTCTCACGTCATAATCGCCTGTTCCGACGACCACAAAGTGATCACATATAATCGAGCCACGCGCACAATCGAGTCAGAGATTAGTCCTGTACGAGGGGCTATGAATATCGCAATCCACAACGCGTCTAGCAGACTCTTTGTGACCAACGAAGGAGCTGCGCGGGCCTCGGTCTTTAATCTATCTTCGGGTGAACTGATTGCTGAGTTACCGACGGGACTTGAGCCTGATGGTATCGCTATCACTGATGATGGCAAAACGCTTTTTGTTGCTTCCGAAAACGCAGGCCTTGTGCATGTATTCGACGGGTCGAACTATGAACAACAAGGAGTTATCAAAACAAACCTCCGCCCGCGTCGGATTACTCTTTTCAAGAAAGAACTCTGGGTCTCATCCGAAATGGGTAGTCGGGTCGAGATCTTCGATATCGAAACACGCGCTAAGCGGGATGAGGTCATTTTTGCCCCGAAAGGCTTTCGGCCAGAGCAGATGACGCCAGTCGATATTGCGTTCAACGATTTAGCAAACGAGGCATATATCGCGCTCGGTAGCGCCAATCACATAGCCATTGTCGATATCACTACGCGGAAGATCACCAAATATATTTTGGTAGGAAGACGTGCTTGGGGCCTCGGCCTGTCCCCCGATAAACAAACACTTATCGTTCTCAATGGACTTTCTGATGACTTTACCCTGATCGACCTTCAGACCAAGCGACCATACCTGACCAAACGGGCAGGATTGATCCCACATTCGATAAAGGTATTCGAATGAGATCTTGGATTATTCTCCTCATTATTGCGACCTCACTGATGAACCATGCATTGGCGGCCAGGTTCCATCTTGCGATCGTAACCGCATCGAATGCAGAGGAATCTAACCGAGGCCGAAGCTTCGCTGGTATCCAGACTCGAGTCGAGCGCCCTGTAAGACGTGCTGTTGAACTCGCATTATACGAATCGAAGACGAGCTTCGAAGCGTTCGGTATCGTTCCAGAATTGCAAGTGGTTGATATAGACGCAAAACGGTCGCTCAAAGATCAACTGAAGGCAATTCACAGCAACGCATTAATTATATTGGACCTACCAAAACCTGAGTTCGTTGAAACCGCAAAGCTCCTCGATGAGAGGGGACAAACGACAGTTAACGTGCGGCATCCGGACATTGATCTCCGTGATATGCTGTGTTTGCCTTCGCTGTATCACACGATCCCATCAGAGCGCATGTATTTCGACGCTCTCGGCCAATTCCTGATCTATCGTGGCTGGCGAAAAGTACTCGTCGTGCACGGACCGACGGACAAGGACAGACTTAGAACCCAGATCCTCGAGCGAAGTCTAAAAAAATTCGGGGCTAATATTTCAGACTTCCGGGAATTCACGCTGTCTCACCATCCTGATGACCGTGACAAAAATAAACCCGAGTTCCTTACAGGGGACGCGTCCTACGATGTTGTCGCGGTTATTGATAGCGCCAAAGATTTTGGTCGGTATATCCAATACAGTACTAGACGAGCGCGTCCCGTGGTTGGAGACGTCGGGCTTACTCCAGTCGGCTGGCACCGGACACTCGAGCGTTATGGCGCACCTCAGCTGAACGAGCGATACCAGTCCTTTGACGAAGAGAACTCATTACCTGCTAGCGAAGCAATGAGTGACGAGGAGTTCGCCGCCTGGAGCGCTGTTAAACTGATAACAAATAGCCTTGGAACTATCGATGCGATTTCAGAGACACTGGATCCAAGAGAGATTCTGGCGCACCCGGATACCCAGGTTGACCTCTACAAGGGAACACGGGGTTCGATCAGGAGATGGAATAACCAACTGCGACAACCAATTCTGCTTGCGACAGGTGACGCTGTAGTTGCTGTGGCTCCGATGCCCAAATTTCTACACCCTAAACATTATGTGGATACACTTGGTTTAGATGAACCTGAGTCACGTTGTAACCTCAAATAATCTCTGTGTGGTAGATATCTACTCCGAAACCTAAGAATATCGTGATCTAATTTGTTGCGATACAAAGGACGCAGGTGAGAGTGAGCTAGGAGGCATGCATGTTTTTTACTGATTAGCGCTTGACATCTCGTCCTTTGTTTTGCACTGTAAGCGAACTGGCTAAGTCAGTCCTAGGAAAAGTTAAAAAAACCACTGGAGGCGGTAATTATGTGGCAAAAACCAACAGCAATCGAGATGTCATGCGGTTGTGAAATCAATATGTATGCACCAGCAGAAGGC
>MDTC01237048.1_pt1 | contig 11406 bp, 18 predicted proteins | sample 811181 | NCBI WGS metagenome assembly MDTC01 (sample SAMN05326644, study PRJNA326480) | marine metagenome | isolation source: seawater | place: Pacific Ocean: North | collected 2011 | reverse complement strand
TCGAACACTGTAGGTTTAATATCTGCATACTCATCGAGTACAACAAACTTTAAAGCTACACCTCGCATTGTCTCTGGTCTATCTGCTCCCTTTAACGATATGACAGAACCATTAATCAATGTTAACTGCATATTGTTTACATGACTACTTGCTATTACCGGGTTACCTAACTCCAGTAGCTGTTGCCACATAATGTCCCTAGCCTGTTGCTGCGTAGGGGCTATATACCACACATGACCCTTATCAGCCTCTAACGCAGACACTATCAGTCTCCATGCGGCTAACCTGCTCTTACCTGTCCTACGACCAGCGGCTATGACCTTAAATCTAGCTGGATCAGTCCAGACCTCCTGTTGCCAGGGTAGTAACTTAATCTTCAGGTCTGACATCTACAGTCTCAAACTCTACATCAGTTACATTCTCATCAACAACTTCAGCTTTAGCGTCACCTACCATTGATATCTGTATATTGACATTACCTCTACCTGCATCCTTACCTTTTTCAAAATAAGACATTGGTAATACACGATCAATACACATCTTTAAACATGCTACCTGATCTTTGTCATCATTATCCAGTGCTTTACTGATGATTGTATTAATAACTGTCTCACCACTAGTAGCTAACAGCCGGGCATGGAACTCTTTAATTCTTGCAGCTTCGCCTGGAGGACGACCAACAACATTACGTTTCTTTTTTGCTTCAACGTCAGTCTTTCTTGGTCTTCCACGACCCCTTTTCTTAGGGACATTATCTGTATCAGACAAATGTTTATCCTTATTTAGTCTATTAATATCTATGTAGGGTTAAGACATGTTGTGATTGTGGTTTTTGTCCACAAATTCTCTTAGTTTTACATAGAAGGCAGTATTATAGCATATATTTTTATAGCCGTCAAGCGTTTTTTAGTAGGGGACACCTCCTTACTAGTTCTAAACGTCAATTTTATAGTTTATTTAGCTCTTTTTTATTCTAAACGTAAAGTATTGATACAGAAAGACTTTATTGTCTTTAATTATTACCTAATTTATCTAGTTTTTACCCTATTTTGCTCTTTTTTGTGTCTGTTAAGGTGACCAAGACCTTTGCACCAGGGCTGGGTATACCCCCCGGTGTGGTAAGTTATCCACAAGTTATCCACAGCACTGTTTTGGTGCATAAAGTTATCCACAAGTTATCCACAGCACTATATTGGTGCATAAAAGTTATCCACAAGTTATCCACAATTTATCCACAGGGGTAGGCCTCACCAGGGGCAGGGTAATTTCATAATGTGAAAAGAGAGTATGAGAAAAACACCATCACGAAGTTAAAAAAAACTATACAAGCCGCACAAATTCAGTTATATATAATCTCAATTAGTCGCCGGGCGGCGATTAATTTAATTAAATAAAGGAAAAATCATGTCAAAAAATAAGAAGTTTACTGTTACTTATACGCGCGGAGTGGATAGCGCGTTATTGTGGAAGTTGGTCGAAGGTGAAATTAGAAAACAAACAATATATGAACCAAAATTGAATGAGGTCCGGGCCATTGATTGGGAGATAGTTGAGGCGGCGTGTTTCGACCATTTCATGGATATGGACCCGGATAAAGACGAAAACAAATTCAATACGTTATTTACGCAAATCCGACGGGCCGAAATCATTGCGGATCAAAATCACGAAAACGCCGTCGACTATATCGAATCGTCGATTCTGGAATTAACCGCAATTCTAGACGGTGACTACTTGAAAACCGATACCGCGCGTCAAGGTGTAATTGTCACGTTGGATTATCTCAACTGTTTAAAAAGGGTTAAATAATGATGTTATTTTTGTATTCATCCAAAAAGGAATTAAAAGCCGCCATTGGTGAAAAATTACGGTATCGCGAAACTTCAATATTTGGCCCGGAATATCCGCCGGGCGGTAATGGTGAAATTACCGGGGCCAATAGGCCCCACTTAACCGGTAAAGGCCGGGAATTTTTCGCTCAAGTAACATTAGAAAATAACATCATAAAAAGGGTTAAATAATGAAAAACAAAAAACAAAACGGTTATGTCATTTATAAGGGTCCATCATTGTTAAATGGCGAACCAATTGTCGCCATTGCAATTACTAAAAAATCAACTAATCGAAAAACCGGCGATATGGTCCAGGTGCATATTTTGCCGGATAACGGCGAAAAGCCGACGACTAATCAGAAAACCGGCGCGGACGAATCAATATGCGGCGACTGTAAGCATAGACCCATTAACGACGGCGCGTGTTACGTCGTAACAGCTCAAGGTCCGACGATGGTTTATAAATCTTATTTAAAAGGCAATTATGACGTGGTGACTGATTCGCGTCATGGCCTGGGACTTTATGAGGCGTCACAATTATGTAATGCTCGTATGGTTCGACTAGGGGCCTATGGTGACCCGGCCGCCGTGCCTGGTAGTATTTGGGAAGTTTTACTTATAGGGGCCAAAGGTGTTACCGGATACACTCACCAATGGAAAAACCCGGCGTTAAGCAATCATCAAAAATATGTTTTAAAACGTTTTTGCATGGCCTCAACTGATAATCAAGCCGAATATCTACAAGCTAAGGCCGCTGGCTGGCGGTCCTTTAGGGTTCGCCTGGAATCCGACGAATTAAACCAAAATGAGGTTAAATGTCCAGCCAGTAGTGAGGCCGGGAAAAAACTTAACTGTTTAACGTGCGGCGCGTGTAATGGTTTATTTACTAAGCGGCGCGGCGATATTGCTATTATTTCTCACGGTTTCAAGGCCCGGCGATATCATGAACAAAGGGTCCTTAATGTTTAAATTTATTTTGGTATGTATTGCGGCGGCCTATTTATCGATATGCTTATATTTAATCGGCGGCCTTTATGGTTTGTAATTATTGGACCATTAACGCAATGACCAGCGGCGGCGATTATGTCGCCGTTTTGCGTTTTGCCAGCCGCCGGGAATGTTTAGACTTTTTTAATAGCTTAAATCCCGGACCGTTTACGGTTTCACGTATAGTCGTTAAACACGATATAAAGCCGCTCACGGCGATTAAATAAAGCCAGGTATACGTTACCATTAACCAAAAATTAAAAGGCCTTAGAAGCGATTCTAGGGCCTTTTTAATGCGCGAAAGAAAAAAGGCCTTTTGTCATATAACTGTAATAAAAAAACATTATTGTTTTAAGTCGCCGGGAATCCGCCGGGAATTGCTCTTTAAAAAGTTATCCACATTTTGTCAACAGGTTATCCACTGCACTATTTTGGTGAATAAAGTTATCCACAACTTATACACATGCACTATTTTGGTGCATTAAAAGTTATCCACATTTTGTCAACAGGAAGAATTTTTCATATTGCGAAAAAACGAAGAGAGTACCAGAAATACCAAATGTAAATATTTTAGAGAGTAACAGAAATACTGAAAATAAAACTTGACTTTTTATTTTATATGATAAATATTATATATTCTTATTAACAAACAAGGAAAAGTAAATGTTATATTTAGATGCTACAAAAGAAATTGAAGAGTTAAAAGCCTGGATAGAAAATGACCCAGGGAATGCTAACGAATATCGTGAACAAATAAGAGAAGTTAAGAGAGAAAGCAGGTGGTTCTTCACTATAGACGGTAACATAGAGTCTGGCTGGGATACATATGAAGCAGCAGAAGAAGCGATGAACGATTGGATGTTAGATCACAAACACGCAGACGCAACTGCAGATGTAGAGAGGTTATACTAATGAAAGATATGTCACCATTCCAATGCGGTCAGGAAGACGCTCTTTTTAACAGAAAAATAAAACCTAGAAAAATAGAGGAGGGAAAAGAAATAAGAGTTACTGACAAAGAACTCATAGAACAATATATTAACGGTTTCATTGACTCAAAGGAATTCTATGGTAGTTAAACTTCTAGATAGCATGGGATCTGACTTAACCGTAGTCAACGCGGCTAGGGTCAGCTTTAACAAACAACATATGGAGATAGAGCAAGGAGATTATGGACTAATAAAATATTTAGCTAAGTACAATCACTGGTCACCTTTTGCTCATTGTTTCTTGCAGTTCAGGATCAAAGCACCGATCTTTGTTGCCAGGCAGCTAGGGAAGCACCAGGTAGGTCTGTGCTGGAATGAAATCAGTAGAAGGTATGTCAACTATGATCCAGAGTTCTGGACGGCTCAGGAAGGCTTTAGAGCAGTTACAGCAGATAAGAAGCAGGGGTCGGGTGGTTTGTCACCTTTTAACCAGGAAGCTAAGAGTATTCAAAATAGTGTACATCGTTCTTGTCTTAAGGCGTATCAAGAAATGTTAAAGATAGGTATTTGTGAAGAGCAAGCCAGATCTGTACTGCCGCAATCAATGATGACTGAGTGGTTTTGGTCTGGTAGTCTGTTTGCGTTCTCAAGAGTATGTAATTTAAGAATGTCTGAGGACTCACAGAAAGAAACTGAACAAATAGCTTTACAGATAAGTAAAGAATGTGGTAGGCTTTTTCCTCACTCATGGAAAGCGTTGACTTTTAATTACGAGATTGGGGAAGGATAATGCGTTGTTTATCTTGCAACACTCTCTTAAACTCTTACGAATCAACTAGAAAATCTGACAGGACAGGTGAGTTTTTAGATTTATGTTCTGATTGTTTTTGCACAATAGACAGCGATGTAAGAATTAAAGAGAGACTTGATTTGAAGAATGCATCAGATGATGTATACTACAAACATCAAGAATTAGATTTTAGTAAGTTAACTTTTAATAACGATTTTAAAGAGGATTTTGAATAATGGATGACGAATACTACGATAGAGACGGACACGATGATGGTCAGTTCTTTGCAGACACTGAGGAAGAAGCTCATTTCTTTTCTGTCATAAGTGATTTTGCTGACTTACTTCAGATATATCCAGAGAGAGTAGTGATGGATTGTTTGAAAGGAATGAGAGATCAAGACGAAACGTCTCTTAGAAGTATTAATTAATTATTTATTATTGTTTGTTTATAAGATACTAATAAGAACTAATTAGTTATTTTAATTTATTTATAAGGATTTGTCAATGGGTGTTCAGTTAAAAGCACATCAACCATGTTCTTGTGGTTCTTCAGATGGAAGGACGTATTACGATTGGGGTTGGTTGTGTTATGTATGCAATGAGAGCCACTCAGAAGCTCGTCACAGCGATGGAAAGGTAAATATGAGTAATGTATCAAGCATTCAAAATAAAACGAGTGTAGCGTCTTTTAAGCCGCCTGGAGAGGATGCAATGCCTCGTTCTATAACTGACAGAGGTATCTCAAGAGCTACTTGTGAAAAATACGGAGTGGTTAACGATAGTAACGAATATTGGTTTCCATACCACAATGACCAGAGCAAAGTCGTTGCGTATAAGAAACGGGGAGTAAGAGAAAAACGATTCTCAACTACCGGGGAATGGAAGAACGCTAACCTGTTTGGTCAGCAGTTGTTTAACAAAGGATCATCCAGGTATTTAACAATCGTAGAGGGAGAGATGGACTGCCTGGCGGCCTACCAGATGATGGGCAGTAAATATGCGTGTGTCTCTATTCGTAATGGTGCGGCTAGTGCAATTACAGACGCTCAGACTCATTATGAGTGGCTTGATAGCTTTGAGAACATTGTCGTTTGTATGGACAATGATGATCAAGGTAAAGCTGCCGCTAAACAGTTAGCAGAGTTGTTTGGATCTAAGGTTAAGATGTTCAAGTTTCCTGATAACATGAAAGATGCGTGTGACTTTCTTGCACAACAAGAAGAGAAAAAGTTTCTTGAGTATTGGTGGGCGGCAGAGCGTTTTGTCCCAGATGGTATTGTTGACGGGTCATCTCTCTGGGATGAGGTATCTAAACCCATAGAGAAAAGCCTAGTTGATTATCCTTTTGCTGGTGTTAATAAACTGACTTACGGTGTCAGGGATAGTGAGTTAGTTACAATTACTGCTGGTTCAGGTTTAGGTAAATCTCAGTTTGTTAGAGAGATAGTTTATCATGTGTTAAACAATACTGAAGACAACATAGGCTTAATGTTCCTGGAAGAGTCAACTAAGAAAACAGCTAGGTCTTTAATGTCGTTACATGCTAACAAGCCTCTACATTTACCTGACGTTGAATGTGATCCTGAAGTGTTGCGTGAGTCTTTTGATGCTACTCTAGGAACAGGCAGGTTGTTTCTTTTTGATCACTTTGGTTCTACAAGCACTCAGAATATTTTGAGCCGTATAAAATACATGGCTAAAGCCTTGAAGACTCGTTATGTTTTTTTGGATCACATAAGCATAGTAATTTCAGCGCAAGGTGAAGGAGACGAACGTAAAGCAATAGACGAGATGATGACTAGGCTCAGGATGCTTTGTCAAGAAACTGGTATTTGTTTGTTCATTGTTTCTCATCTTAAACGTCCTGAAGGTAAAGGCCATGAAGAAGGCACTGCCACATCTTTGTCACAATTACGCGGATCTGGTTCTATTGCTCAGTTAAGTGATATCGTCATAGGACTTGAACGCAACGGTCAGCACGAAGACCCCACAGAGCGGCACACCACCCATGTCCGAATACTAAAGAACAGGTTTTCTGGACTTACCGGACCTGCAGGGCGGCTGCTTTATGATTTAGAATATGGTAGAATGGTACAACGTCAGGAAGAGGATGAGTTATGATTATCAAATTAAATGAAGCAGAACAGCTTATAGCTAAGTTTATAGCTAAAGAGAGGTATGATTCTGCTCGAAAGAAAAACATAAAAGATTTAAAGATGGGTAAACAATCTAATTGGGAAACAGATTTGGAAGGTATCGGAGGAGAGATAGCCGCCTGTAAATACTTTGGCGTTTATCCTGAGTATGTGCTTACTCCAGTAGGAGCTACAGCTTTTTCTAAGTTTGATTTAATAACTAAGAAAGGAAATAAGGTAGATGTTAAAACAACTAAATACGAGAACGGAAGATTACTCGCAACTAAAAAGAAAAAGAGAGGAGAGTGTGACGCATATGTTTTAGTTACCGGGGTATTTCCTGATTACAGATTAGTTGGTTGGGCTACAGATGTAGAGCTTTTAGATCCTAAAAATATTCGTGACTTTGGTCACGGAGAAGGGTATGCTTTAGATCAAGATCAACTTAGGAAATTTTAGTAATGAGAGAAATCATTATCGACATTGAGACTAACAGCACAGCTACTCATATCTGGTGTGCTGTTACTAAAGAATTAAAAAATAAGGAGATTAATGTATGGACGGACCCGGTAAAACTAACAACTTACCTGGAAGAAGAGAGTGTTCTGATAGGCCACAACATAATCGGATTCGATGTACCGGTCTTGAAAAAACACTGGATGATGAATCTCGACAAACACCAATTAAAAGACACACTAGTTATGTCACGATTGCTAAATCCGATACTGGAAAATGGCCATTCGCTAAGGTCGTGGGGTCAGAGACTTGGAAACTACAAAGATGACTTTAAAGATTTTGACGGCGGCCTTACAGAAGAAATGGTCAGCTATTGTAAACAAGATGTTTCCGTTACCGAAGCATTATATAAGCGTCTTAGTAATGATCTATTGGATTGGGGTGACGCAGCTTCTATCGAACATCAAGTCGCTATTGCCGTTAAAGAGCAAGAGGAAAATGGATTCAAACTTAATGTTAAGAAAGCAGTATTCCTTTTGGCAGGTTGGAGGAAAAGACTACACGAAATTGAGGAAGAACTACAAGAAGTTTTCAGACCTATTGTAACTGAGCGTGTCAGCGAGAAGACAGGTAAACGTCTGAAGGATAAAATACAAATGTTCAACCCAGGATCTCGTAAACAGATAGCAGAGCGTTTGATGTCTCTCGGTTGGAAACCAACTAAACACACAGAGAAAGGATCGGTGATTGTAGATGAGAAAGTATTACAAGCTATTGACTTACCTGAAGCTAGACTCATTGCAGAATACTTACTGTTACAGAAACGGTTGGCTCAGGTTGAATCATGGATTGACCATGCAGATAACAACGACAGGGTTCACTGTAAGGTCATCACCAACGGTGCTGTTACGGGAAGAATGACGCACAGCAAACCTAATCTGGCACAGGTGCCGCGTGTAGGTAATCCGTTTGGTAAAGAGTGTCGTGAGTGTTGGACAGTAGAGGACGGTAATGTACTTGTAGGGATAGATGCTAGTGGTCTTGAGTTGCGTATGCTTGCACACTACATGCGTGACGAGGAGTATACCAACGAGATACTGAGTGGTGACATACACACAGCTAACATGAATGCTGCCGGGTTAACTAACAGAGATCAGGCTAAGACTTTTATCTATGCGTTTCTCTACGGTGCTGGTCCAGCTAAGATAGGTCAGATTGTAGGAGGTGGTGAGAGAGAAGGTAGAAAGTTAATCGACAGCTTTTTAGATAACACACCAGCCTTGCATAAACTAAAAGAGAAAGTCAACAGACTAGCTCAGAAAAACTGGTTACCTGGTTTGGACGGTAGGCGGCTAATCATTAGATCGCAACATGCCGCACTCAACACATTGTTGCAAGGAGCAGGTGCAATAGTTATGAAAAAAGCATTAGTATTGTTGCACGAGAAGATAAACTCTGATATAATATTAGGTTCCTTTGTTGCAAATGTTCATGACGAATGGCAGATTGAAACATCAAAAGAATTTGCTGAATCTGTAGGTCAATTAGGCGTTCAGGCAATTCAGCAAGCAGGACTCGCATTAGGGCTACGTTGTCCACTCGACGGCGAGTATAAAATTGGAACTAACTGGGCAACTACACATTAAGGAGAAGTAGAGTATGGCAAATTTAGATTTAAGTCCTTTCAAAGTAAAAGCTGATATTATGTGGGCATTTTTAGACACACCTAATCAAATGTCTGAGCGATACCAGGTTGATCTTTGTAACCTCTCACCGGAAGCAATAGAGAGAATTGAATCTGCAGGTATTGATGTCAAGAAGAAGGATGAAAAAGGTTTCTTCATTGTAGCGAAATCTAAGAACTATCCTATCAAGACTGAGATGTCTGACGGTTCAACTATTAATGCTAAGGTAGGTAATGGCTCTAAGGGCGTTGCTTGGATTAAGCCATATAAGTATACGTTCAGAGGTAAGGACGGTGTCTCAGCCGGTATCAACAAGTTAGTTATTACTGATTTAATTGAATACACTGGTGTTAGCCCTGCTGAGTTAGAAGAAGCAGAGACTTTGTAACTTGTCTAAGTCAATGAATAAGGCAAAAGCCCTCATTGACGGAGACATACTTGTTTATCGGGTAGGCTTCTCTGTTAATGATCCGGAAGATGAAAAGTTCGCCATAGCACGTATGGGTAATTTTGTTCAGAACTTGTTAGAACTGGACGATATAGATTCATATACTGGATTCATTACAGGGAAGTCTAACTATAGACAAGACATAGCTACTGAGCAAGAGTATAAAGCTAATCGTAAAGGTGTTAGAAGACCTATACATTACGATACACTTCGCTCTTATCTCATGAGCAAATGGTGTTTCGAGTTAATTGAAGGACAAGAAGCAGATGATGCTATAGGTATTGCGGCTTATGCTCTACCTGAAAACAAAAGCTGCATCATGTCTATTGATAAAGACTTAGATATGATTAGAGGATGGCATTATAACTTCGTAAAGCAAGATCTTTATCATGTCACAGAAGAAGAAGCTATAAAAAACTTTTACATGCAGATACTAACCGGTGATCGTGTTGATAATATTCCTGGACTTAAAGGTATTGGACCTAAGAAAGCAGAAAAGATACTTAAAGATTGTATAGGTGAGCGACAGCTTTTTGAAGCCGTGTTAGAAAAGTATGAAGGAGATATTGATAAACTAACTGAACGTGGAAGGTTGTTATGGATAAGAAGAAAAGAGAAGCAATTATGGAAACCGCCAAACATTTCACAATAGGTTATGTCCAATGGGTTGATGCTGTGTCTGATAGTGGTTGGGAAACAGAAGTAAAAGTAGATGTACATCCTTGTCTTAGTATAGGGTTTATTGTTGACGAGACAGAAGATGCTATTTGCCTTGCGGCTGTTATCTCTCATGATCAGTCTAACTCCAGGATACACATACCAAAACAATGGATTAAGAGTATTAAAAAAGTAAGACTAGATAAGTTTTTAGATTTAAGGAGAAAACCATCAAAACCCAAAGTGCAAAAGCCAAAGGCAGAAAATTACAACAGTGGTTCAGAGATCAACTTATTGAACAATTCTCGTTTTCCAGGGCCGATGTAAGATCAACTAGCATGGGTGCTGGAGGTGAGGACATACTGTTCTCTCAAGAAGTAGGGGATCAGTTAGGTATATCTGTAGAGTGTAAGTCCAGAGAGTCGATGGCTGTTTATGCTTTCTATTCTCAAGCTGCTGACAACTGTCCTGAGGGTAGACAACCGACAGTCATTGTCAAACAGAATCACTCTAAACCTCTTGCTGTTATTGATGCAGAATACTTTGTTACTTTATTGAAAGGAACCAATGCGACACTTGATAATTCCTGACACGCAATGTAAACCGGGAAACCCTTATAATCATTTAGAGTGGGCCGGGAAATATGCTGTCAAGACTAAGCCTGATGTCATTGTTCATTTAGGAGATCATTGGGATATGCCAAGCCTGAGTGTCTATGACGTAGGTAAAAAGTCTTTTGAAGGTAGAACTTACAATGATGACATTCAAGCAGGTAATAAGGCTATGGATGCTTTAATGAAACCTATCATTGAAGAACAGAAAAGACAGAGAGAAAACAAAAAGAGAGTATGGAAACCCAAGAAGATATTTCTTATTGGTAATCACGAGCAACGTATCGAGAGAGCTATCGAGTCTGATAGAAAACTAGAAGGGTTGATTGGTTACAGTGATTTTAATCTAAAGAAATACAACTGGGAGGTCCGTGATTTTCTTTCTGTTCCTGTCATTAACGGTATCGCATACAGCCATTACTTTACGTCTGGCGTGATGGGTAGACCTGTTAGTAATCCTGGTTTACTCTTGCAAAAGAAACACATGAGTTGTATCATGGGACACGTACAAGACAGAGCTATCTCTTTCAGTAAGAAAGCAGATGGTAAGGGTATCACTGGTATCTTTGCTGGTATCTACTATCAACATGACGAGGACTATCTAACTCCTCAGACTAACGGTAGCTGGTCTGGTATCTGGATGCTTAACGAAGTAAACGATGGTAGCTTTGACGAGATGCCAGTATCAATTAACTATTTAAGGAAACAATATGGAAATTAATGAGACATTATCAACAAGAGAAGGACAGTACGGACAGTACCGTGTTGTGAGTGACATCTCTCAAAACATAAAGTCAATAATCAAAGACTCTCCTAATTATAAGGCTATGCCTACTTATATGAGAGAAAGCCTGGACATGATTGCTAACAAGATGGCT
>MDTC01030851.1_pt1 | contig 11407 bp, 15 predicted proteins | sample 811181 | NCBI WGS metagenome assembly MDTC01 (sample SAMN05326644, study PRJNA326480) | marine metagenome | isolation source: seawater | place: Pacific Ocean: North | collected 2011 | reverse complement strand
ATTTACAGCCTTTTTTTTAATCATGTTTGATATCGTTTTACCTAAAAATCGCTGAGCAATATTATCAGATTTTTGAGATTCATCATATATTTTTTCTGCTTTAGCTTCAGCGGTAAGAGCAATTATATTGCGTGGATTTAGTCTACGCATAGCATTTCCTATGTAGTGGGTTACTGATGCGGTCATTGAAGGTTCTTGTAAATTAGTACAATCTTTGTCATAAATATCTGACCTTTTAATTTTACTTATAAAATATAATATTTGATCGTTAATCAATTTTCTTAATTTATTAATTTCTTCTTTTCGATAGTCATCTCTTATTTTTAGTTGTTCTAATATACATTTATATTCATATGAACTAAAATGTTCTTTTTCTTCTGATTGAAATTCACATCCTCCACCAAACATTTCTTTTTTATATTTTTTTAATATAGATTTACCTAAATTTGTATTTATTCTTACTTTACGTTTTGTTTTTGGATTTACAATATAATCATAATTATTTGGCATATCTTATATATATATATTAGATATTCAAATTAGTATACCAATTCTATAACCGGGTAATATTTTTTTTTCTATTTTATCAATAGGGTGTGCTGACATATTATAAAATTTTTCAGTGGCATCTTTACCTGCAACACTCATTATTGGAATTTTTCCACCTGGATGTTTATATTGCCATTCGGTTAAATCATAAACAAATTTAATTTTACTTTTTCTATCTTGTATAACGGTCCACAAACTTTTAGTGGTATTGTGTTTTTTTAATTCATCTAATGATATCTTTTTTAAGTTATCATTATTAGTTTTTTTATTTTCACTTACAACAGATTGTTTACTGTTAGTTTTACTTATTTTTACTTTATCAATAATATTTATTGCCATATCCAATCCACCCTCAATCCATGCGTGATAATTACTAAATAACTCCCCTAAAATATAAATGTTATCGGATTCCAAATATTCTATATCACTATACACTTTTTTTATATTTGATTTAAATGTCCAATTATGAACACCATTTTGCCAATAATGCGATTTAATAAAAAATGGTTCAGGGATTACCTTATCGGTAAATATATTTTTTAATTCTTTGCTAATAGCATTACTTAATTTTTTATTTGAAGAAAAATTATTCCAATAATCAGAATTAGAATCTGTACTAAAAGAAATCATAATAAGACCCGTTTTTTTATTAATGGGAATAATAAATTGCATTTTAGTATCAGTAATTAGTTTAGATACATCATTAAACCAAACTTTACCATTTATCTTTGGATACATAGCATAAACACGCATTAATGGTGATAATTTTACAGATGATAATGTATCTTTAGGTATTCCAATTGAAGATATATTATTTAATGCATTAATATCGGTACATATAAATAAATTATTATAACTTATTTTTTTTTGAACACTATTATTTACAATAATATGTTTCGTTTGTTTATCAATTTTATTAAGTTCATGATTTAATAGAATATTAACGCCCTTTTCAATTAGTATTTTTTCTAATTTTTCTATTATTTGTTCCATACCTCCATCCAAAATATAAAATGATAATCCTAATATTCCGTAATCGCGTTTTAATGCTATTAATGATGTTGATGCTTTTGTATTACTGAATTTAGAACCATAACCAGTCGTATATTTAAGTAATTTGCATATTTTACTACCCATCAGATTATTGATTAATTCTTCAATAGATATAGTATCCAAATATGTTGAATCAAGATTATTTACTAATTTACATATTTTTTTCCATATTTGTTTAATAGAACTATATTTGTTTATGTTAAACTTATTTAATAATTCTTTTTCCGATTTTACATAACTACCATTTATAAAGTAATGTTTTTTAGTTGGTATTTTTTTTATTTTATTAGATAAACCTAAATCATTAATTAAATTTATCAATAACTTATGATTTTTATTAAATCTGGATGCCCCTATGTCATAATTGTGTTCTTCACAAGAGTATATTCTTCCACCTAAACGATTAGTTTTTTCAATTAAAGTAATATATTCTGGTTTAACTTTTTTTGAAAATTCATATGCTAAGTATAAACCAGTAATACCACCTCCAATAATTATATTAGACATTTAATATAAAAAGACAAATAAATATATTAAATTAAACATTAATATATTTATTTAAGATTAATATGTTTTATGAAATAAAATTTTCGATAAAAACAACATTTATGACGCTTAATAATGGGATTTATTGTAAAATCAAATAAAAATTCAATTTGTGTATCAATAATATGGTTTTTAATAGGAATATTCTCAATATGACAAACACCATAATATTTTTTACTTTTAATAAAAATATACTGTGAAGTTACAAGTATTATTTTACCATCAATTAAAGAATTAAATTTAGTAGATTTTGTATTAAAATTTTTAATATTATTTAAAAATATTGCACAAGGAATGCAGCTCATATAATATATTAATTAAATCAAGTTTTATATAATGATTATTGTAATAAAACTTGATTTAATTAATATTGATCACAGGTAATATTTCTTTGAAAACGTGTAATTTATCTACTATATATGATTTATTAATAATACATTTACAATGTGGAAGTTCTACGGTGTCTAATTTATTTGACCGTATAAGCTCCAATAAACAATATTTATTATAAGCATATTTCATATTATTATATTTAATAATTATTAAGTTTTCTGGGTGATTATTTTTCTTTTTAGAAATATTATTTTTAGATCCCCATTTATTCCAAGTTCCAATACTTTGTTTATTAATTGGATCTATATCATATAAGTTAACAATATCAAATAGATTTTTTGAATTTAATATAAATATCCATTTAACCCTTTTAAAAGGATTTGTTGGAATATTAAAAGGGGTTTCTTGTATTTGTGGATTATAATCATCATTAAAAACTGATTTAACATAACTTTTTAGAGAATAGTCTATACCTATATATTTATTTTTGTATGTATATGCATTTATTGAAGCTAAATCATTTATTTTTAATAATTTTTTTAATAGAATCTCTATGGTTTCAATTTCTTTTAATATAAAGGTATTGGTTTGTTCTATTTGATTAGTAGATTTTATGACTATTTTATAATCTTGCATTTATAATTAAAATAAATAGTTTATAATATATTATAATAAATATCCGTCCATATAAAATATATATTAATATAAATGATACTTGAATTTTTAAGAAATACTTATAATAAAATATTTTATATAGATCAATACAGTTTATTAAAAGGTTACTTGATATATTTTAGTATTTTTTTAATTTATTTAGAAGTAAGTCCAAAATTAAAAAATGTATGGATAAGATGTGATTCAAATAATATTTTGAAAATATGCCCACAGGGAATAGTAAGTATGCTTAGTAAACCTTTTTCAAATATATATTTTTGGTATCCTCAGTTTTGGGATATAAATTTTTATATGGGTGGCTATATTTTTTCAAATGTAGTATATAAATTATCTTAATATAAATTAAATGATTCATTATCTTTTAGGATACGGATCTCTAATTACTAAAGAAAGCAGATATAATACTTCAAATACTGGTAAATGCTTACCTGTAAAATTAAATAATTATAAACGTTATTGGAATGCACGTATTAATAAAAATAATAAAAAATATACAGCCGTATCAATAGATTATTCTCCTAATAGTAAAATAAACGCTATAATAACTGTAATTAATAAAGATGATTTACCATTTTATGATAAACGTGAAAAAAACTATGAACGTATACGAATTAAAAATTCTGATATTAGAGATTATGAAACAAATAAAGTTATTTCAAATAAAACGGTTATATGGACTTATAAAATAAAACCCAAATTTAATAAGTTACCTTCATATAAATATCCTATTTTACAAAGTTATATAGATTTAATATTAACTGGGTGTAACCGAATATCATATAAATTTATGGTAGATTTTATTAATTCAACATCAAAATGGTCTAATACAAAAGATAAACGCTATAATTGGGTTAATGATAGGACAAAACCTGTTTATAATTTTAATTGCAATGAATTATGTCATAAAAAAAAATTAATAGATGGTTTACTTAAACATTATAAACCAATTGAATATAGTAAAATAAAATATATATATTAATATTATATGATTAATAAATTATTTGATATTAACAATAAATTAATATCCAGACTTTCATTCATTTTTTTAGCTTATGCTACTATTGCAGGTGGCCATGTTGCTATGTTACTACCTTGTGAAATCCAATATTCATTAGAAAATAATATTTATATAAAACATTTAGCAGGTATAATGCTAATATTCTGTTTTATAATGATGACGGGTGGATGGGATTCTGACGACGATAAAAATACTGACTCCCGTTTAGACTGGTCTAACGGAAATACTTTACATACATTATTATTTACAATTGTTATGTATATTGTTTTCTTATTAACCTCTAAAATGACGATAACTATGAATATGATATTATATGGATTATTATTTATAATATATGTAATTAATACATATGTACGTCATCTTGACAATAAAAATAAAATATCAGACTCAAGTAAAGTTAATATCACATATATAATAAAAATACTTTTGAGTATTTCACTGATAGTATTTATAACAGGGATAATTGGATATTATAATTATGAAAAAAATAGTTATGGTAAAGAATTTTCTTTATATAAATTTTTAATGGGTACAAAAAAATGTCATTCACTTGAATAAAAACTTATCAATTGTTGTACGAACACAGAATAACCTATGCATAATAATTCCTAATATAAACAGTAGAAATACTGTTGTATAGATATTAAAGAAAGGTACTATTTTATGAATAATAATCGCACTTATTATTGTTAAAATAACATCAAATATAGCTATATTATAAATACGTATAGAGTGAACTCCTTCTCCTATTTTTCCAAATATATCTTTATATTTACAAAAATACATATAATATTATATAATAATTTAAAATAAGTTTATAACATTGATTTCATTAATCTTATTTCTCTTTCTTGAGTATCAATAATTTCTTTTGCGAGTTTTTTAAGATTAGAATTAGTTGTACTTTTTAAAATATTATTAGATGTAGTTAAAGCCGTTGAATGATGACTTATCATTCTTCTTAACCATTGTTTATCATCTACTAATATTTGACCACGTAATAATATTTTAGAAACTAATACGGATAGTAAAATACCCATAATAAATACATTAATATTAAAATGACCCATTGATAAATAATGTACAATTTCGTGGGCCCATATCATGTTGGATGCCATCAATATTCCACCATAAAATAATGTTAATGATATGTATAAATCGTTTAATCTATATGCTAATATATTCATTGGATTAAATAACATACCTATTACAACCATGACTATAAACATTATTATTTGCGTTTTAATATTTACTTTTTCCATATATTATATAGATCTATATAATATATGAAAGATTTTATAATATTATCAATAGTAATACTATTATTAGATACAGTATATTTATCTAATTTTGGTGCTAAACCGTTTTTAAATATGGTAGAGAAAATCCAAAACGAAAAAACTGTACTTAAATTTTCAGCTGCTGGAATGGCATATATATTATTAATATTAGCAATGCATCAATTCGTAATCAAAGACCCCTCTAACTATCAAAAAGCATTTATTTTAGGAATTATCATATATGGAGTTTTTGATGCTACTAATATGGCTATATTTAATAAATATGATTATGCAGTAGCTATTCAAGACACTTTATGGGGTGGTATATTATTTGCTATTAGTCTATATCTTTATAATCAAGTGATAATAAAATATAATAATTTATGATGAATATAAATTAGATATTTAAGACAAATATAAGTATAACAATCTACGCTTAGCTAATTTAAAATTTGGATTACAGCTAAAATATCGCCAATGTCTTTGTATTTGCTTAGCTTTAATATGTTGAAGACGGCGTTTATTAAATTCTTGATCTATCCACTTTTTTTTCCCATTTGTCATTTCATTTAATACAACTCCCATATAATCCCAATCTTTATCTGGGTTATTTTGAACAAAATCCCAATTTAAATTAATATTTTTAGATACACCAGGCCACCACCAATTAAGTTGTGGATTATTTACAATATCTTCAATAAAAATACCTTCATTTCTGGATAACATTGACATTTGCCATTTAAACTGGGGATTATTTTTTACAATATCAATATTTATATTTGGATTAGAAGACAATGAATAAAAATTCCAATCAAAAGTAGGATTATTTTTAATATCCTCCCAAGTAATAGCTGGGTTAACAGATAAATTACACCAATGCCAATCTTTATTTAAGTTTTTTTTAATTATATTAATATTTATATTGGGATTATAAGATAATCCATTAAAACTCCAAGGTAAATCAGGATGTGTTTTTACAGTATCCCAAGTAACGGATTTAAATTCAGACACTTTGGTCCAATACCAGTCTTTATCAAGATTATTTAAAACAATATTGAATGTAATATTTTTATTCCACGACATTGCATGATAATCCCAATTTTCATTTAAATTATCGGTTACTATTTTCCAAGTTATATTACTATTATATGATATCCCACACCAATCCCAAGGCAGGGATGGATGTTTTTTTATAGTTTCAAAAGTGATAGATGGATTTGAAGATATTGTGCACCAATTCCAATGAAGATATTCTAATGGAAATTTTTCAGGGTCTTTTTTATTATTTTCAATATTATCATTTATTTTTAATAGAACGTATTCAAAATCGAAATTATAATGATCTACATCTTCCCAGCAAGTTGGAACTTCTTCTCTGATATACAGATTTTCAATTTTAGTATTTAAAAAACCTTTTTGCCAATCTTGTTCGACTTGGTATCTTAATTTATTATAGTTTAACATTATAATATATAATTATAGTACCTATTAAGTTATAAATACTTATATATAAGTTCTAATTATTATTAGAAATGAACATTAATATTTTATCCCAATTATATTTTAAATGTCCTTACTGCGATTTAAAATATTTTTCTACTTCACATTTAATTAAAAGTATTTACAATGATAAATCACGTAAAATTTGCAGACTATGTAATGAGGAAGTTGATCCTGAAAATATTATACTGACAACTAATCTTAATAATTTTAATAACTCTATCGAAATTATATTTCCTCGTGGAATAGAAGAATATGATATTGGAAATAACGAATATCTTAAATTAATTAGATATAATCCTAATATTACATATAGTTATTTTATGAAACATTCTATATTACGGTTAAAAAAAAGAACACGATATGGTGAATGGAAAGTTAAACATTATAAAAACCGATTAAAAGTTTTGTCTAAAGCATTATCAATATATTTATCACAATGTCTAATAAAAAATATTTTAGAATATTTAGATTATACAGAACAATCAATATTATATAGAGAAATAATTAATTATAGTGATTTTAAGTAGAAAATATTCAATAGAAATTATTAAAATATTTATTAATAATATAGAATGGAATCTGTTATTTATTTAATAACATATGTTGCTTCTTTAATATTGCTTCATAAATTAGGATTAGGTGCATTTGCGTGGCTTTTACTTTTAACACCTATAATATTATTATTAGTATTTTTCTTAATATTTGGAGGTACTATATATGGTCTTAAAAAGATGGTATCTAAGGGTAATTTAGAAAAAACATTACAAGCAAAAAAAGATAGTATACTTGCTACAGCTGATGCTGAAGCAGCACAAGTTGATGTAGATGCGGCTATTGAGGATGATAATGGTGATAACACTGTTCCCGATTCTCTTGATGTCAGTGTTGATAAAACTGGTGGATCTAATAGCACCGAGGGTACTTGTTATGCTGTAGGTGGTTTAAATGCTGGAAATGATCATCCCAGTAATAAAGCATGTAAGGGACTATCTGGGCAAGATGTATTTAGAAATGACAAATGTACTGATACCAAATGTGGAGTTAATATGAATGATAGTTTAGGTAATATTTGTTGTCAGCCAGATTGTTGTTCAAGTTTACCGCCTGTTGTACCTGCCTCATCAATACCAGAAGACGCTACAACAGATACAATAACAGATACAATAACAGATACAACAACAGATACAACAACAGATACAACAACAGAGGAATTTACTACATTACTAAATAAATCTCACCCACAATATTCAAACTATGATCCATCTGCACAATTAGAGCTTAATTATAGAGATTTCTTATAAAAAAATTATAATTAATAAATTTTATTAATTATAAATTAGTTTCATTTTCGATATAACCATGAATAATTGGTGATATCTTAAATCGTTTTATAATAAGAACTCTGTCTTTATCCTTATTATTATTAAATAATTGAACAATATCTTTTGTAGATGAATTGCAGATTACCATATCATTAATTGAATATAGAATATCACCTATTTGCAGTATATGAGAAACTGTCGTATTCTCTCTAAATGAATCTACTAAAATTTCATTATTGTCAGTTTTACCCAGAATTACACCAATTAGACCTTTTGGTAAATTAACAGATATAAATTCATAATCTATATTTTCAGAAGAATCATATTCTGTATTTTCAGAATAATTATCAGAATCAGAATTATTTAACAATGTATTCATAATATATGATATGTTTATAAATTCTTTATATATATTTTACTCATCATATACATTTAATATTGATTTTTTACCAAGTTTAAATTCTGGATTTGATCGACAATGTCGCCAAATTCTTTGAATTTGAAAAGCTTTGATTATTTCTAATCGTTTATTATCTATCCAACGTTCTTTAGCCACTGACATACTATTACTTAGTAAACTTAGTTTATTCCAACTCTTGTTTTTATGTTTTTCATAAAAATCTAAATCTATTGATTTATTATGACTTAACATTGACCAATTCCAATTACGATTCATATTATTTTCAATTATTTCAGGAGTTATATTAGGATTTTTTGAAATATGAGACCAATCCCATTGATAAGAATTATTTTTTAATATAATATCCCAGTTTATATTGATGTTTTCAGATACACCCTTTGGATTCCAAGGATAGTTTGAAAATTCATTAATTATTTCCCAAGTAACAGATTTATGACGACTTATAATATGCCAAACTTCTGGTATTGGTTTGTCCCATATTTGAGAACCTAATTCTTGAAGATAATTATGAAATTCGCCCCAAGTCATATATTGGAGTCCTTCTTCTGATTTAGATAAAAAGTCTATAAAGGGTCCTTTATCGGGATTATGATCAATATCTTTCCACTGAATTGATGGATTTTTAACTATCCAACTCCATGACCATCCTAATCCAACATTATTCTTTATAATATCCCATTTAATGGATGGATTTGCAGATAGAACATCGTAATGCCATTCTATATTTTTATTTTTTTGTATAAAATCCCAATTAATATTAGGATTTTGAGACAAGTCTCTGCCAAAGTCTTTAAATTTCTTTATATTTTTTTTTATAATATCAAGTGTTATATTTGGATTTTTTGATACTCCCTCATAATCCCAAGATAAGTTACGGTTGTTACATATAGTATTCCAAGATATATTTGGATTTGCAGATAAATTATTCCACATATACCAGCCATCTGTCGAAAATGACCAATGTGTCTCTTCCCAATTTTCAATATCAATTAAATCGTATTTAAACAGTCTATTTACAGAAGACCAGTATTTGTCATACCATAAATTTTCTATAAGTTTATATGTATATTTAATTTGCATAATAAGATTAAAGTTATAAACTTTATAAGTTATCATCAAATTTATTCATTAAATAATTTGATTAATCTCCGTTTTGCAAATTTATATTCCGGATTACAACTTACGTTACGGTAAAAGCGGTGTATTATATTAGCTGCAATTAGTTCGTGTCTTTTTTTTTCAATCCAATTACCTTTATTTTTACAAGATATTGAACTTGTGTTAGAAAATATTAAACCCCAATCCCAATCTTTATCAATATTATTTAGTATTATATCAATACTTATATTTGGATTAATAGATACTGAGCTCCATACCCAGGGTTTATCGAGATTTTCACTTATAATATTCCAATTTATATTTTTATTACTTGATAAAAAATTCCAATTCCAATCTATAGTTGGATATTTTAAAACAATATCCCAATTTAAATCTTTATGACAAGATATTAAAATAAATATTTGATTTTTATATACTTCTGGTACTTTATTATATTCATTTGAATATGTAATATCAATAATATCATTTAATTTAATTGATGATTCATTGATGATGTAATACCAATTCCAAGATTTAAATAGATATTTAATTAAAAATTGACTTGTAAGGGTAGAATTGTTTGATATCCTATACCAATTCCAATATTTAATCTCATTGTATTTATCAATAAATTTGCAAGATATATTAGGATGATCTGATAAAAATGCCCAGTCCCAAGATTTATCTATAAACATTTCTATAAAATCTTCAGTTATTTTGATACTTGTATTTGTTGTTAATAAATACCAATTCCAATTTTTATCTTTATATTTAATAACAAAATCATTATTAATAATTTTATTAGAAGATAGACTGGCTGCTGTTCTGCCCCAGTTCCACGACTTATCTATAAACTTTTCTATAAAATCAAGAGTTATATTTGGATTGTTTGTTATTTCGTACCAATCCCAATAAATTTCAGTATGAGATTCTATAAATTGTAATGTTATTATTTGATTAGATGATAAATTGCGTATAATATATTGATATTTATAGCGTGGATAATCTTTTATTTTTGATTTAAAGTTTTTAATAAAACAACTATATACTGTTTCACAATATAATGTATTAATATCTTCATATTTCATTTAATCTTTATTATTAATTAAAAGATTATTTTAATTAATTATAATAAAAACATTAATTTTATTATTTGTATTATGGTATATGATGGTACAAATACCTTACTTTTTAACGTTATTTTACTATTATCAGTGTAAAACATCATCATTGGACAATTATAATTAAATATAATCCAAGATACTTGAATAGTAAATAGCAATATTATACCATTTATAGTCAATAATTTGTTATAGTTTAATAATAATAATAAGTTTGAAATTTTAATACAAGTATGCAAGACATCTAGTATAGTATATCTTAATCTTGTTTTGTTGGTATAAATATTAACTGTTAATAAATAAATTGAAAATGTTATAAAATGAAATATTAAAATATATTTTACATATTTTTTTTTTGAATTTAAAATAGTATATATTCCGACAATATAATTTATTATTAATAGTTGATGCCATAATATAATTTTATTAGACGAATTTAAAGAACAACTCATATTATTATAATATATTATAATAATATAATGGATTAT
>MDTC01185990.1_pt1 | contig 11409 bp, 9 predicted proteins | sample 811181 | NCBI WGS metagenome assembly MDTC01 (sample SAMN05326644, study PRJNA326480) | marine metagenome | isolation source: seawater | place: Pacific Ocean: North | collected 2011 | reverse complement strand
TGCCTTATTCAAACCATGTTTTTCATCAATATACGCTTCAATTAAATGGAGTAGATAGAGACAAAATGAGAGAATTTTTACTTAAAAATGAAGTGCCAGCAATGATTTATTATCCAATTCCATTGCATTTACAAGAAGCATACAAAGATCCACGTTATAAAGCAGGAGATTTTCCTGTTACTGAAAAACTTTGTGATGTTGTTATATCCCTACCTATGCAAACAGAATTAGATAATAATCAATTAGAATATATAACAAATACAGTTTTAACTTTCCTTAATAAATGAAAAAAGTTCTAGTTACCGGAGGTTTAGGTTACATAGGGTCTCATACTGTTGTAGAACTTCAAAATTCGGGTTATGAAGTGGTGATTATTGATAATTTATCAAATTCTTCTTTGGAAGTCTTGGATGGGATTACTGAAATTACAGGTAAAAAACCTCTATTTGAAAAAATTGATTTGCGTCAAAAAAACGGGCTCACTCAATTTTTTAAAAAGTATCAAGATATCTCGGGAATTATTCACTTTGCAGCAAGTAAAGCTGTAGGAGAGAGTGTTGAAAATCCTTTATTGTATTACGAAAACAACCTTAATACATTGATTTACTTATTGCAAGCGTGTACTAAAAATAAAATTGAAAATTTTATTTTTAGTTCTTCTTGTACGGTCTATGGTGAGCCAGATCAATTGCCAATAGATGAAAGCGCTCCTATTAAAAAAGCGACTTCACCCTATGGAAATACCAAACAAATTAGTGAAGAAATCTTGAATGATACATGTAAGATATCTAATTTAAAATCCATCGCACTAAGATACTTTAATCCAATTGGAGCGCATGATTCATCTAAAATAGGAGAATTGCCTATGGGAGTTCCTCAAAATTTAGTTCCATTTATAACTCAGACTGCTGCTGGATTAAGAGATCAATTATCCATCTTTGGAGATGATTATCCAACTGAGGATGGAAGTTGTATTCGAGACTATATCCATGTGGTCGATTTAGCAAAAGCACATGTAATTGCATTACAACGACTTTTAAAAAATAGTCATGACAATCAATTTGAAACATTCAATATCGGAACCGGTAGAGGAAGTTCTGTTTTAGAGTTAGTAAATGCTTTTGAAAAAGTTACCCAACAAAAATTAAACTATCAAATTGTTGACAGGCGCGAAGGGGATGTTATTTCTGTTTATGCTGATACAAAAAAAGCAAATGATGTATTAGGTTGGAAAGCTGAAAAAAGCATGGAAGAATCCTTATTATCTTCTTGGAATTGGGAAAAAAAAGTAAGAAAAATTAAATAGCAGCTTTTTCTGTTGCTACATTTTTGTCAATTTTTCTCATTAAGCCTTGTAATACATTGCCTGGGCCAACTTCAACAAAATTTGTAGCTCCATCATTAATCATTTGTTGCATGCTCTGTGTCCATTTAACAGGAGCCGTTAATTGCGATACTAAGTTTTTCTTAATAATATCTGGATCTTTGGTAGCGATAGCACTTACATTTTGATAAATAGGACATTTAGGAATCGAGAATTTTGTGTTTTCAATAGCCATGGCTAATTCCTCTCTAGCCGGTTCCATTAAAGGGCTGTGAAAAGCACCTCCAACAGGTAAAACTAAAGCTCTTCTAGCACCAGCTTCCTTCATCTCTTCACAAGCCTGATTAATGGCACTCACTTCACCAGATATCACTAATTGACCAGGACAGTTATAGTTTGCAGCGACTACAATTCCAGGAGTATTAGCACATATTTTTTCTACAACAGCATCGTCTAAACTTAATACAGCAGCCATTGTTGAGGGCTTAAGTTCACAAGCTTTTTGCATCGCTCGTGCTCTTTTAGAAACTAAAAGTAATCCATCTTTAAAAGCCAATGTTTTATTAGCAACTAAAGCAGAAATTTCTCCCAAAGAATGTCCCGCTACCATATCTGGTTGAAAAGATTTGTCTAGTACTGTTGCTAATATAGTTGAATGCAAAAAAATTGCCGGTTGAGTCACCTTAGTTTCTTTTAATTCTTCTGGAGTCCCTTCAAACATGATTTTCGTGATGTCAAAGCCTAATAATTCATTAGCTTCTTCAAATAATTTTTTAGCATTTGACGAATTCTCAAAAAGATCCAATCCCATTCCTGTGAATTGTGCTCCTTGTCCAGGAAAAATATATGCGTTCATAATTGTAAGTTTTTCTTCTATTGTTAGTATCTGTGAGCTTGCAAAAATAACTTTTTAATTGAACATAAATAAAATTGAATTAATTTCTAACAAAGGTTTGAAATGAAAAATCAAAAGGATGTTTATCATCTTTTAAGTGATGTTCCTCTTTTACTAACTTCCACTCATCCTTAGGAATTTCAGGAAAAAAAGTATCTGCATCGAAAGAACTATAAACCCTCGTTAATTCGATTTTATCAGCAAAGTCCATTCCAATTTTATAAATTTCTCCACCCCCAATAATAAAAGGTTGATCGTCATTATTGACAAGTCTTAAAGCTTCTTTCATAGAGTGAACAATAATAGCCCCTTCTGCTTGATAGGTTGCATTACGAGTTATTATGATATGAATTCGGTTTGGGAGTAGTTTTGGGAAGGATTCAAATGTCTTTCTTCCCATGATTATATGATGGTTAGTAGTTAGTTCTTTAAATCGCTTAAAATCAATTGGTAGATGCCAAACTAAGTCATTATCCTTACCTAGTTCATTATTAATTCCAGCTGCAGCTATTAAGGTTATCATAAATTATTTATTCGAAACGATGTTTTATTCTGATTTAAATCTTTGAGTATTGGGGTTTTGCTTTTCACTTTTATATGGCTACGGCTCCTTTAATATGAGGGTGGTGCTCATAGCCTTCCAAAGTAAAATCGTCAAAAGTAAAATCGAAAATATTTTTAATTTTTGGATTTAAAATCATTTTTGGTAATGGCATTGGATCTCTAGATAGCTGAAGCTCTATTTGCTCTTGATGATTGCTGTAGATATGTGCATCTCCAAAAGTATGAATAAAATCTCCTGCTTCTAATTCACACGCTTGCGCCATCATCATAGTAAATAAGGCATAGGAAGCTATATTGAAAGGAACACCTAGAAAAATATCAGCACTTCGTTGGTAAAGCTGACACGATAATTTACCATCGGCAACATAAAACTGAAAAAATGCATGACAAGGAGGTAATGCAGCTTTCCCATTAGCAACATTATCTGAAAATGATTTACTAGTATCAGGCAAAACGCTTGGATTCCAGGCAGAAACTAGCATTCTTCTACTGTCTGGATTATTTTTAAGTGTTTCGATAATTTCAGTGATTTGATCAATTTCATCTCCATTCCAATTACGCCACTGATAGCCATAAACGGGTCCTAAGTCTCCATTTTCATCGGCCCACTCATTCCATATTCGAACACCGTTTTCTTTTAGATATTTTATATTGGTATCTCCTTTTAAAAACCATAACAATTCATAAACAATAGATTTTAAATGAAGTTTTTTAGTGGTTACCATTGGGAACCCTTTACTTAAATCAAAACGCATTTGATAGCCAAAAACACTCTTTGTTCCTGTTCCTGTTCGATCTTTTTTTATAGTTCCATTTTCGAGGACATGCTTAATAAGCTCGTGATATTGTACCATAGATAATTTTTCTAATAAAATGTTATTCAAACAACTCTGCTGATAAAAATAAATAAAGCCGTGATTTATTATTTCTATAAGTATTTATTATTATAAAAAGTTATTAACTAGAATAATTTAGTAAAAGAGTCTTATCCAATAATCATACCTGCTATGGTTGCAGAAATTAATGATGCAATACTACCTCCAATTAGCGCTTTCATACCAAATTTAGATAAAGTTTTTCGTTGTCCTGGAGCTAAAGATCCAATTCCACCAATTTGAATTCCAATAGATGCAAAATTAGCAAATCCACAAAGCATGTAGGTGGCCATTATGATTGACTTTTCATAAGTTAAATGAGTAGCATTTGCAATATTTTTTAAATCAGCTAATTGAATATAGCCTACGAATTCACTTGCTGCTAATTTAATCCCTAATAGTTGTCCCATCATCATCATATCTTCTTTTGCAACTCCAATTAACCACATCAGTGGTGCGAAAACAGTTCCTAAAATTGCTTCCAGTGAAAGTTCAGAATAGGGAGAATTTGAAGAAATCCAGTCATTTAAAGTGGTCCAATCGCCTATCCAACCTAAAATTCCATTGAACATCGCTATAAATGCAACAAACACCAACAACATAGCTCCAACATTTACTGCCAAACGTAAACCCTCTGTAGTTCCATTTGCAATTGCATCTAATACATTAGTGCCTATTTTTTCAACGGAGACGTTCACAGTGGTATTGATTTTTTCTGTTTGAGGGTATAATATTTTTGATATAACAATTGCTCCTGGAGCTGCCATCACAGAAGCTGCAAGTAAATGTTTAGCAAATAACAATCTAAGAGCAGGATCATCACCACCTAAAAAACCAATGTAGGCAGCTAAAACAGCACCAGCTACGGTAGCCATACCCCCAATCATCACTAAAAGCATTTCAGATTTATTCATTTTTTCTAAATAAGCTTTTATTAAAAGAGGCGCTTCGGTCTGGCCAAGAAATACGTTTCCAGCGACACTTAGACTTTCAGCACCGGATATTTTTAATAATCTAGATAACATCCAGCCAAATGCTTTTACTAGCTTTTGAATAATACCTAAATAAAACAGAACTGATGTTAGTGCTGAGAAAAATATAATAGTCGGCAAAACTTGGAAGGCAAAAATAAATCCAAAAGTATCCATGTCTACAACTAGGCCTTCAAATAAAAACTTACTACCAGCTTTTGTAAAATCTAAAATACTTACAAATATTTTTCCGACCCCTTCAAAAGCATTTTGAACAAAAGATATTTTTAATACGCCGATCGCTATTATTAATTGAAACCCTAGCCCAATCCCTACAGTTTTCCAATTAATCGCTTTCCTATTACTACTAAATAAAAAAGAAATAAATAACAAGGAAAACATCCCTAGGACACCTTTCCAAATACTAGTAAAGGTAATTCCCTGACTTGGAACAATACCCGAAGGTTTATTGTTTTTAGTTGTTGTCAGGAACACTTCCTCTGTTGTATCATTATTTGAATAAAATTTATAATAAATCTCCTTTTCTTTAAAAACTAAAGTAGAATCAGTATGTTCTGTAATTTTATAGCTTCTAATAGTGTCGTTAGGTAACTTATAATAAAACACTAGTGAGTTATTTTCAAATATTAGATCTCCTTCCGCTTTTAAGTTGTTTTTGGACTCGATACGGTACGAAAAAGAACTTTCTGATATTTTAAGATAATCAGTTTCTTTATTGATTTTTGTGATTGCTATTCCTTTTGAATCTTCAATACTTGAAAATTGCCATTTTTTTACTAAATCTTGTCCAAATGATAAAAAAGGAGCCAATAATAATACTAAAACTAATAAATGCTTTTGCATAGGATATTATTTTCTTTTTGAAATTTCGTCTCTAATATTGACAGCTTTCTCATATTCTTCGTTATTTACTGCATCTATCAATAATTTCTTAAGTGTCTTCAGGGAGTGTTTGCTGAAATCATTTTCAGATACATCTTCTTTAAGTTCTTCTCTAATTAAGATTTGTTCGCTGACTATTTCTGGCTTTTTTGAGGCACTAGTTTTCTTGATGCCTGTATCTGTATGAATTCCTGCCTGATCTAAAATATTTTTGTAGGTAAAAATAGGAGCATTAAATCTCAGAGCCAAAGCGATAGCGTCACTTGTTCTTGCATCAATTTTTTCTTCAATTTTTTCTCGTTCACAAATAATACTCGAATAAAATACTCCATCTAGTAATTTATGTATGATGACTTGTTTAACAATAATCTCATATTTTGTTGCAAAAGTTTTAAAAAGATCATGGGTAAGAGGTCTTGGAGGCATAATTTCTTTTTCAAGAGCAATTGCAATTGATTGTGCCTCAAAAGCACCAATGACTATTGGTAATTTTCGATCTCCATTCTCTTCGCTCAAAATTAATGCATAAGCGCCATTTTGCGTTTGACTATATGAAATCCCTTTTATGTTAAGTCTTACTAAACTCATTAAATAATGTTCAAAAAAAAACTGTTTAATTTTATGGACTTCCCTAAAATTAAACAGCCCTCTTTATTAAGGCACAAATTAATAAAAAATTATGCGTTATTACTTTTAAACTCTTTTAATTTTTCTATCAGTTGAGGAACACACTCAAAAGCATCACCAATAATCCCATAATCAGCCGCTTTAAAAAAGGGAGCTTCCGAATCACTGTTTATGACAACTTTCACTTTGGAAGAATTTACACCTGCTAAGTGTTGTATTGCTCCAGAAATTCCAATAGCTATGTATAAATTGGATGAAACAGGCTTGCCGGTCTGACCAACATGTTCACTATGTGGTCTCCATCCTAGATCACTAACTGGTTTTGAACAGGCTGTTGCTGCGCCTAAAGTATCTGCTAACTCTTCAATCATTCCCCAGTTTTCAGGTCCTTTTAAACCACGCCCACCAGAAACAACAATATCCGCATCTGCAATAGTTATTTTATCGTTTGATTTTTCCACTGAAGTGACCTTTGTATGAAGATTGTCTTCTGATATCACTGGAGAGAAATTTTCTTGAATGGATGAAATTTCATTTTCAATAATACCATATGCGTTTTTTGCCAATCCAATTAATTTTTTTTCTGTAGTAATTTCAGAATTAGCAAATGCTTTATTGGAGAACACATTCGATTTAATTTTAAAAGGAGCTGTGCTAGATGGTAATTCAATTACATTTGGCACATAACCAGCTTCCATATTAATTGCAAGTAAAGGAGCTAAATATTTACAATTAGCACTAGAGGAAATAACTACAACATTTGAATCTTCTTTTTCTGCAGCTTGTGCTATTACATCAGCATATGCTGAAGCATTAAAATTTTCTAATTTGTCGCTGGAAACGTTTAGCACTTTTGAAGCACCATATTTTCCTAATTGGTCTGTTTGATTTCCGTTAATTGAAACTGCAATTACTGAAGTTCCCATCATGTCTGCTATTCCTTTAGCGAAAGATACGGCCTCAAAAGCAATCTTTTTAAATTGTCCATTTTCAGATTCTGTAAATACTAATACTGACATATTTTATAAATTTATATTGGTGATACAGTTCTTAAAGTTAAAACTGCAATCTTTCTTTGTTTTTAAATAACTTTAGCTTCGTTATGCAAAAGTTCTACTAAATCATCTACATTATCAACTAACTTCACCGATCCTTTTGCATCTGGTTTGGTGAAACTATCAATATTAATTTCAGAATTTGAATCAATTGGTTCCATTACTTTCAATGGTTTTGACCGCGCCTGCATAATACCTCTCATATTAGGAATGCGTAGATCTGCCTCTTGAACAATTCCTTTTTGACTACCTACAATTAGTGGAAGAGTCGTACTAATAATCTCTTTTCCTCCATCAATTTCACGAGCAGCGACAGCGTTTGATCCATCTACTTCTAGGCTTATGCAAGTATTTACAAAATTAAATCCTGTAAGTTTAGAAATCATTCCAGGTACCATTCCTCCGTTGTAATCAATTGACTCTCTTCCTCCGATTACTAGATCGTAGTTGCCTTCTTTAACAACATATGCTAATTGTTTTGCAACATAAAAACCGTCTGAAGCAACCGTATTGACTCTAATTGCTTCATCTGCTCCAATGGCTAATGCTTTTCTTAACGTAGGTTCTGTTTCTGGTCCACCGACATTTACAACGTGAACTGTTGCTCCTTGTTTTTCTTTAAACCACATCGCTCTTGTTAGTCCAAATTCATCATTTGGGTTGATGACAAATTGCACACCTTTGGTGTCAAACTTTGAGTTTTCGTCAGTGAAATTAATTTTTGATGTAGTGTCTGGAACGTGACTAATGCACACTAAAATTTTCATATTTTAATTATCTTATTTTATCAAAAAAAATATCGTATGTTTCAAGTTACAAAGATAAGTATATTTTTCTCAATTTTACTATGCGTGCATAATAAAAAATCGTTAAATCTTTAGAAAAAATTAGTGAGCCACATATAAATAATAGTATTTTTGCATTTAATTTAATGAAGAGATATTTTTAAATAAAATTTTACAAATCTGATAGACCAAGATTAGTAAATAAATTAGATGATTTAATATGAAAACAATTCAGTTTAGAGAAGCAATCTGTGAGGCGATGAGTGAAGAAATGCGTCGTGACGATAGCATATACTTAATGGGTGAGGAGGTTGCTGAATATAACGGTGCATACAAAGCCAGCAAAGGAATGTTGGATGAATTTGGTGAACTAAGGGTTATTGATACACCAATTTCAGAACTTGGATTTTCAGGAATTGCTATTGGTTCTGCCATGAATGGTAACAGGCCTATAGTAGAGTTCATGACTTTTAACTTTTCGCTTGTTGGAATTGATCAAATCATCAATAATGCAGCAAAAATGCGTCAAATGAGTGGAGGGCAATTCAATATTCCTATTGTTTTTAGAGGACCTACAGCATCTGCTGGTCAATTGGCAGCAACCCACTCTCAAGCTTTTGAGAGTTGGTATGCAAACTGTCCTGGTCTAAAAGTAGTTGTCCCAAGTAACCCAAAAGATGCAAAAGGACTTTTAAAAAGTGCTATACGTGATAATGATCCTGTGATATTTATGGAAAGTGAACAAATGTATGGAGATAAGGCAGAAGTCCCAGAGGGAGAATATTTAATACCTTTAGGAGTTGCCGATATAAAGCGTGAAGGGACAGACGTTACAATTGTTTCCTTTGGCAAGATTATAAAGGAGGCATATAAAGCTGCAGCTGTTTTGTCTGAGGAAGGAATTGAATGCGAAATAATTGATTTAAGAACTGTACGACCACTTGATGACAAGGCAATTATTGATTCTGTTAAAAAGACAAATCGACTTGTGATTTTAGAAGAAGCCTGGCCTTATGGAAATATTTCTACCGAGATTACATACCAAGTTCAAGAGCAAGCTTTTGATTACTTGGATGCCCCAATTATCAAATTAAATACTGCAGATACACCTGCTCCTTTTTCTCCAGTATTATTAGAGGAATGGTTGCCTAATAGTAATGATGTAATAAAGGCAGTAAAAAAAGTGTTATATAAATAAAGTTTTTTTAATTTTTCCTTTTAGCGTGTATTTATTTAAAATCGAATAAATTTTGATGAAATATTTTAGTTTTCTTTTATTGGTACTCACGTCAATCCTCATGCACTCGCAAAGTAAAGTGAGTGGAGAAGTTAAAGATGAATTTGGTGAGCCGATTGCTTACGCAAATGTATTTTTTAAAGATTCTAATGAAGGAACAATTACCAATGAAAATGGAAGGTTCTATTTAGAAACTTCCGACACACACACTTCTTTAGTTTTTTCATTTGTAGGTTATAAAACTTTAGAGATTGAGTTAACTCAAAAGAATAATTTTAAAATGGATGTTGTTTTAGAGGAGGAATCAGCTTCTCTTGAAGAGGTTGTCATTTTTAGTGGAAAACAATCTAAAAAAAATAATCCTGCAATAGATATTCTCAGAAAAATATGGAAAAATAGAAGAGCAAATGGAGTAAAAAAATTCAAACAATATGCCTATGATAAGTATGAAAAACTTGAGTTTGACTTAAATACCATTGACAGTGCTTTAATAAACAGTAGAACATTTAGAGGTATGGAATTTATTTTTGACCAGATCGATACCTCTAGAATAACTGGAAATACCTACTTGCCGCTTTTTATTAATGAGGCTTTCTCAAAAGTCTATGGTGATAATATCATTAATAAAGAGACCGAAATATTGGAGGGAAATAAAAATTCTGGATTTGAAAACAATCAAACTTTTATTGAATTGATTAAAGACTTATATGCAGATTTCGATATTTACGATAATCATCTAAAATTTTTTAATGTTGCATTTACTAGCCCATTGTCTAAAACCGGTATCAATGTTTACAATTATGTGCTGCTTGATAGTGCTTATATTGGAGATAAGTGGTGTTACAATATTGTTTATTACCCCAGAAGAAAAAATGAATTAACTTTCAAAGGAGATTTTTGGGTAAATGACAGTACTTGGGCTGTTAAAGAAATTAATTTGCAAGCTTCTAAAAGCGCCAACTTAAATTGGATCCGTGAAATTTATATTGAGCAAGAATACGATGTGTTAAACGATTCTACTTTTTTAATTACAAAAGATTACATGTTAAGTGACTTTAGTTTTAGAAAAAAAGAGAGCGCCAATGGAATGTATGGAAAAAGAACTACATTATATGATAATTATGAATTTGATATACCAAAACAAGAATCTTTTTATAAAGAGAATATAGATCCATACGAATACGAAGTTTACAATCGATCCGATCAATTTTGGGAAGAAAGAAGAATGGAAGCTTTAAGTAATGATGAAAAAGGAGTCTATAAAATGTTAGACACTTTAATAACAGTTCCTCGTTTCAAAAATTTATATACATTAGGAGCTCTAATAGCAAGTGGTTATTATGAATTTAAAGGTTTTGATGCAGGACCAGTTTTTTCAATCTTTGGATATAATGAAGTAGAAGGTCTTCGTCTTAGGCTTGGCGGTAGAACTTATTTCGGACAAAATGATCCTTGGAGAATAGAAGGTTTTGGTGCCTATGGATTTAAAGATCAAAAATTTAAATATGGTTTATCAGGGAAAGTATTGCTCAGTAAAAAAAATAGAAAGATATTATTTGGTGGGTATCGAAAAGATATTGAACAAACAGGAGCGAGTCTAACAAATAGTAAAGATGTACTTGGAAGAAATAGAGCCTCTTCAGGATTAATTACGCTAGGAGCCAATGATCGATTAACAAATATAGAATTAACAACTCTAGGGTATCAAATGGAGCCTGTAAAAAACTTTGTGTTCAGAATTTTAGGATCTCACAGGACATTGAAATCTGCTTCAGACACATTTAGTCTAAGTTATTACGATGAAAATGGAGATATTAAAAACAGCATCAAACAATCTGAACTAGAACTTGGGATCAATTTCACACCTGGACGAAAAACATCAGGATATGGAGTGGAGCGAAGAGTTATTAATGGCGGTGATTTTCCTTCCTTTTTTCTAGGATATACATATGGACTCGAAGGTGTTTTACAAAGTGACTTTGATTATCACCGAATACAAGCTATGTACACTCAACCATGGAATGTTGGTGGTTTGGGAAGACTCTATACGACCATTGAATTGGGTAAAATAGTTGGAACGGTCCCTTTAGGTTTATTAAGTCCTATTCCAGGAAATCAAACTATATGGAGTATTTATAACACGTTTACGCAATTAGATTTTTACGAGTTTGTT
>MDTC01156013.1_pt1 | contig 11409 bp, 10 predicted proteins | sample 811181 | NCBI WGS metagenome assembly MDTC01 (sample SAMN05326644, study PRJNA326480) | marine metagenome | isolation source: seawater | place: Pacific Ocean: North | collected 2011 | reverse complement strand
TGTTAATTAAGTTTTATTAATTATTTATAAAAATTGGTTTATACTATAATGAAGAATTATAGCAATACTAATTATTATCGAATAACATATAAAAATGAGTGCTCTATTATTTCCCGGACAAGGTTCACAAGTTGTAGGCATGTGTTCAGAGTTTTACGCTAATTTTGAACTAGTGAAAAAAATATTTAAGTTAGCAGACGAAAAGTTAAATTATCCTATTTCAAAACTCATCCTTGATGGTCCAGCAGATCAACTCCAATTAACTAAAAATACCCAACCTGCTATTTTAATTGTTAGTTACTCAATTTTTAGTGTCTTGAAAGATGAATTTGGTTTTGATTTTAAATTATTCAAATATTTTGCCGGTCACTCACTAGGAGAATATAGCGCTTTAGTTTGTTCTGAGTCTATAGATTTTAAAGATGCTTTATATTTATTGCATGAAAGAGGAAAGGCCATGCAAGAGGCAGTGCCCGTGGGTGAAGGCAGTATGATAGCAGTGCTTGGTTTAGATATAAATAAAGTAAAAGATTTAATAGAAGATAGAAATGATAAAAAAGGTGTGTGTGAAATAGCAAATGATAATGCAGATGGGCAGATAATAATTAGTGGAGATAGATCTAGTATTGAGTCATTTCAAATTTTATTGAAAGAAAAAAAAATAAAATCAATTCCATTGAAAGTAAGTGCGCCTTTTCATTGTTCATTAATGAAAGATGCTGCTCAAAAAATGAAAGAAAAAATAGAAAATATAAAATTTAATAAACCTTTATTTGAAATTATAAATAATGTAACTGCAAAAGTAGAGAATGACTCAAATATTATAAAAACTCTATTAATTGATCAAATTTTTTCTACGGTCAAGTGGCGTGAAAGTATAATTAAGATGTCAGAAAATGGTGTATCAAATTATATAGAAATAGGACCGGGAAAGGTTTTATCTGGAATGGTAAAAAGGACAGTTAAAGATGCAAATTGCTTTTCAATTAACTCAATAGCTGATATTAAAAATTTTATAAATGAATCTAAAAAATAAAAAAATTTTGATAACTGGTGCAACGGGAGGTATAGGCAATAGCTTAGTTGAAAAATTCAATAGTTTAGGGGCAACTATAGTTGCAAGCGGGACTAACGAAGAAAAACTTAATAATTTACAAACAAAATTCTCAAATATTTATGTTGAACAATTTAAGTTAGACGAGCACGATAAAATAGAAAAATTTATCGAAAAAGTTGATCAAAAATTAGAAGGGTTAGATATACTAGTAAATAACGCAGGTATTACTCTAGACAATCTTTCAATTAGATTAACAGAAGAAAATTGGAAAAAAGTATTAGACATAAACTTAACTTCTACATTTTTAATGTGTAAATTTGCCATAAAAAAAATGTTAAAAAAAAAATATGGGAAAATTATTAATATTACATCGATAGTTGGACATACAGGAAACTTAGGACAAGCAAATTATGCTGCATCTAAAGCTGGAATAATAGGCTTTTCAAAAAGCTTAGCTATAGAGTATGCCAAAAAAAACATTAATATTAATTGCATATCTCCTGGTTTTATTAAAACAGAGATGACTGATAAAATTAGCGAAGAATTTAAAAAAATTCTTATTAGTAAAATACCCTCAGGAAATCTTGGTTCTGGAGAAGATGTTTCAAATTGTGTAGCTTTTTTAGCATCAGACATGTCAAACTACATTAACGGAGAAACTATACATGTTAATGGCGGAATGTATATGGCTTGACAATTCTGCCCAATAATTTAATAAGAATTTAAATATATATACGAAAGGAATTCATGTCAGACGAAATCAAAGGTAAAATAAAAAAAATAGTTGCGGATCATTTAGGAATAGAAGAAGAGAAAGTAACCGAGGAAGCAAGTTTTATTGACGATCTAGGAGCAGACAGTTTAGATACTGTGGAACTAGTTATGGCTTTCGAGGAAGAATTTGGTTCTGAAATTTCTGATAGCGAAGCTGAAAAAATATTAACTGTTGGTGACGCTATAAAATTTATAGAAAGTAAAGCTAGTTAAAAAATAAATTGCAAAATGGGTCATGGTGAAGAAAATATCATGGTTATCTTATCCTCTCCATCTGGGGTGGGAAAAACAACTCTAACAAAAAAAATTCAACAAAAATATCAAAATTTTAAACTTTCTGTCTCGCTTACCACAAGATCACCAAGATCAAATGAGGTTGAGGGAGTAGATTATCATTTTGTTTCACAACCATATTTTAAAGAATTAATTGATAAAAAAAAGTTTTATGAATACGCAAAAATATTTGAAAATTATTATGGAACTTTAAAAAAAAATGTCGACGAAACCATACATAAAAACGATATTATCTTTGATATAGACTGGCAAGGAACAAAACAATTATCAAAATTTAAAAATTTAAATTTAATTAAGATTTATTTGATTACAAGCAATAAAGAAGACCTTAAAAAAAGATTGATAACAAGAAATCAAAATACAGAAGAAGAAGTTAAGAAAAGATTTAATTCATTCGATGATGATATTAAACATTGGAATGACTATGATTACATTATTATAAATGAGAATCTTGACGTATGTTTTAAACAATTAGAAAAAATTATTTTTTTAAATAAAAATAAAACACCTATTTCTTCTCATATAATTCAGTAATTTTATAATAAACTTCAGGATTTATATCCGAAGGTCTAAGATTCAGTTTCAACTCCTGAATATCTTTAATTTTATTTTCTGTAAGTATTTTCTTTATATTTTTATTAATCATTTTTCTTTTATTCGAAAAAAGAATGTTTGTTATTTTTTCCAAGTTATTAATATTTTTAATATTAAATACTTTTTTTTTCTTGGGTTGAAAATGTATTACCATAGAAGTTACTTTAGGTTTAGGAAAGAAACAGTTGGGCGAAACATAAAATTTGTTTAATGTATTTAGCCTAAAATTTGATAAGATAGAAATTCTTCCATAATCTGAAGAGGGATATGTACCAATAATTTTTTTTCCTAATTCTTTTTGAAACATAAAGATTAGATCACTAAACTTTGGGGGCCATTTTTTGAATTTTAAAAATTTAACAAGAATTTGAGATGATATATTATATGGGAGATTTCCAAATATTATTGAGTCTTTAGTTGTAATTTTTTCAATATCAAATTTAAGAACATCTGAATTGTATACTTTTATATTATGAAAACCTGAATATTTTTTTTTTAATTTATCAGCTAAAAAAAAATCTTTTTCAATAAGAGACAGTATTTTTGGTTTTCTTTTAAGTATTTCTTTAGTAAGAGCTTCTTTTCCAGGGCCTATTTCAATAATATTTTTATTTTGAATAGAAACTAAACTAAGAGTTTTATTAATTATATTTTTATCTGTTAAAAAATTTTGACCTAAGGATTTTTTTGCAAATTTCATTTTCCAAACTTATCCAAAAAATCTATACAGCTAATTAAACTTTTAGGATTAGCTTGATTTTTGCCAATTAAATTTGTTGCTACACCATGATCAGGAGAAATTCTAAGATATTTTAATCCTAAAGTTATATTAATTGCATCAAACTTAAATATTGTTTTGAAAGGTGTCAGTACCTGGTCATGATACATACCCACAATCACATTGTAATTTTTATAATTATTCATAAAAATAGTATCGGATGATAAAGGGCCATCTAATTTAATACCTATTTCTTTTAATTTTTTTATTGCAGGTATTATTTCTTTTTTTTCTTCCGAATTATCTCTAAGCTCTGCGTTATGAGGATTTAACCCTAAAATCCCAATCTTTGGATTTATTTTAAAAAATTTTTTAAACCATTTATTAATAGTCTTAATTTTAGTTATAATTAATTCTTTTTTAATTTGATTTGATATATCTTTAATATCTATATGTGTTGTAATTGGGCTAACAGAAATTTTTTTATTTCTTATAAACATAACTTCTGATTTATTTTTAATTCCACATTTAAGAGCTAAATGTTCTGTGACGCCTATTTTTCCTTTATTTAAAAGATTTTTATTAATAGGACAATTTATTATTCCTGAAACATTATTTTTTAGACCGTATTTATGAGCTAAATCTAGAGTTTTATTAACGAATTTACTAGCTGAAAATTTATCTACTTTAAATGCATTATTAAAATCCAAATTTACATTAATAATTTTTAACTCATCATTGTTTATAATTTCATCAATATTTTTAACTTTTTTTGTTTTAATTTTATATTTTAATTTTAAAAATTGATCATTTATTAAGTCATAATTTGATATTAGGTAAATCCTTTTTCTAATTGTTCTACTAATTTTTTGCCAACTTTTAAAAATTATTTCTGAGTTTATGCTATTTGGATCACCACTAATGAGAATAATTTTTTTTTTCATTTATATTCAATTAGAGCATTACTTTTAACTTTTGATAAATGACTATTAGAATATAATGCAAATAATTCATTTTCATTTTGTTTAGTAATCCGTTTTGTTATCTCTTTTAAATTTACATCTTTTACTTCAGATGATCTTTTATCAATCAATTTTAAAAATAATATATTATCTAATTTTATTATTGGTGAAGATATATCCCCAATTTTCATCTTTTTTAATATATTAAAAATTTGAGTATTCAGAGAATCTTTATTTACCCAACCTATATTACCATTATTAGAAGATGTTACAGAATTACTATATCTCATGGCAACTTTATCAAATCCTAACTCTTCTATTTGATTAATAATAAAATTGGTTTCTTTTTCAATTTCCGAATTTTCATTAATAATAATTTCTATTTCTGAAATTTTGTATTCTATTAATTTAGAATTTTTTTTTACATATTTAGCAACTTGTATGCTTATGTCATTTTGATTAATCTTGACTTTTTTATTATAAATTTGAAACATCAATTGCTTCCAACCTGTTTCAATTTTTAATTCATTTAAAAATAAATCATAACTCAGGTTAAATCTTTTAAATTTATTTTTTAAATCATTTATATTGTTAGATGATATACGTAACAATTGTTGATTTAAATCTATGCTATTAATTTCAAAATTATATTTTTCTAACTCATTTTTTTTAATTTTTAAATTAATCAAATAATTTAGAGCTTGTTGTTTATTTTTATTAATATTTTCTTGATTGATTTCTTGACCAGACAAAACGAGTGACGTTTTTAATTTATTTTTAAGCTCAAATGTTGTTACAATATTATTATTTACTTTAACAATTATATCGCTTTCTATTGCATTTACAGTAAATGTAGCAAGAAAAAAAATTAAAAGTATACAAACTTTTTTCACCAAGTATCTTATCATCGATTTATCAATGGCGAATTTATATCACCAAATGGTATTAATGTAATTTTGAATAATAATGAATTTTCTGCCTCTAATTCAGAGTCATTGTAGAATTCTCTTCTATAAACTAAACCAGCTCTTAAACAATCATTGATATATTCGTAGCTTAAATCATAAAATTCTGATGAATTAGTTACAAGATTACGTTTTGTTTCAAATGAAAATAACCCATTGTCATTATTTTTAAACGCTATTTTACTTTTAAAGTAATTATTATTTCCTATGTGTTTTTGTTCTTTTAAATAATTAAAATTCATATTAAGTGCACCAAAATTTAGTTGTGTTCCAATATCGCTATAATTAATATCCTTGTAGTTTTGATCTAAATTAAAATTATAATTAAAATTAATAGTTTTATTTAAAGTTGCGCTAATTGCTCCAGTCAAATCAGAGTTTTTTTCATCTAAACTACTAATGCTTGACATTTTTTTATTTTCTTTTTCACTGAATACTTGGGCAACAGAAAAATCAAAATCTTGACTATTATTTTTAATTTTATAATCAAAACCTAACGTGCTTGTTATACCTGTTTCGAAATTATTAATTTTATTTAGTCTGCTAAGATCAAAAGCAGCATTTGGATCTAGTCTAGAACCTGATATTTCTTTTCTCATACTGCCAGGAGCGTAACGTAATAACATTTTTGGAGTCAGTAAATGTTTATTTAAGCCATTGTTTTTTCTTAAGTTTAACTCTGATAAATAACCTATGGTCCCAAATAATTCACTTGTAGGGTCATTTTTATATGTTGTATCATTTTTTGAGTCGTAATTTATATTTTTGATATTTCCTAAAATATTACTATTAAAACCAAATTTTGAAACTATATCATTTGAACGCCAATTTAAGTCATTTACCAAAAAACTATTTAGTTTATTTGTATCGTAGTTATGAACCTTTAAATTAGTTTGAGCACTCAGATCACCAAACTTTCTATTGTTTATTAGATTTTTATCTAAGGTTATCTCAGGTAAAATATATTCATATTTATCATTATAATCATCCTTCAAAGTTTCATAAATATTTGCATTTAGACCAAAAAAAAGATTTTCTTTTTCATGAGTAAAACTTAATAAATTTTCCAAAGTATCACTATTGTAATCTACAATATTTGATTTAATTTTATATAATTTTAAATATTTATCATCAGATACATGTTGAGCTGACAAATTTAATGTATTTTGAGAATTATTTTTTCCAAAAAAATTTTTATTAAACTTAGCAAAAAAATGTGATTTATTTCCTGCCTTTTTTATACTACTTGTATTTTTATAGCCCTCAGTGAAACCAAAATCTGTTGTTAGGTTAGAATTTTTAAAAGCTTGTTTATATTCGCCATTAAAAAAAGGATGTTCTTTGTCATAAAATCTATTAGTAAAAGTAAAATTTTTGTCATTACCAAGTGCAAAAAAATATGGAAGAGAAATACCTGAACCTAAATTTTTTGAATTAGTTAAAAAAGGTACTAAAAACCCTGATCTTCGATCAACCGAAGGATCAGGATGAGATAATCTTGGTAAATAAAAAACTGGGATATCATAAATTTTTACTACGGCATTATCATAATAAATAGTTTTTTTTTCTCCATCGTGTAGCATTTTTTTTGACTGTATAGACCAAGGAGGACATTTATCATTCTTTCTATAATCACATAATGTAAAAACACTTTTTCCAAATTCTGTATTTTTATCTCTAATTTTTATTGTATTAGAAAAGATACGAGGCTTATTATTTTCATTCATTTTAAAATCATTATTATTTAAAAAAGATTTATTATCTGTTCCAAGAATTTCTTTTTTATTTGTATCAATATAAATTTGCGAAAATTGATATTCATTACCTAATAAATCTTTTACTTTAATTAGGCCAATTGATTTGAAAATACTATTTTTGGTTTGGTAGTCAAAATTATTTAAATAAATCTTATTTTTATCTTGATCAGTCACCACTGCATCATTATCTGATTTCATGAATTTAAAGTTATTATCAAGAGTGATGTCAGAACCTTCGACAATATAATTATCTGATGTGATTATTTCTGTCTGACCTTTACTTATCAAAATTTTTGATAGTTCATTATACTCTGCATAACTTGTTTTGATTGTATTGTTACTATCATCAATTCCAATAATGTTTCTTTTTAAGATAATTATTCCAGTTTCTTTATTATATTCAGCAAAATCACTTGTTATTAGGTAATTATCTTCAGTTTGAATGCTGACTTTATTTTCAAAAATTGTTATTTTATTTTTTTTATCAATAGAAATATTTTTGGCTTGAATGATCAAATTTTTCGCAAAAAGATTACTGCTGAAAAAAATTAAACAAATAATAATAATTAATTTATTTTTCATTTATTTGTAAAACTCCTATTAAAGTAAAAAAACTTAAAGCAATTACTGGAGCCCAAACAGATAATATTAAAGGAATTCTATTTGTCTGACCTAAGGCTAAAGATAAGTCTTTAAAGTAAAATATTACTACAGTTATTAAAAGACCTATAACTATATATTTCAAATTATCTGATCTTTTTAACGTGTTCATTGTGAGAATTGATGCTAATCCTGTCATTAAAAATAAAAAAAATGGCATGGACAACATTGAATGTAAGCTTTGATTTAAGAATGGTTTGCTATAGCCGTTTTCTAATAGCTTTCTATAATTAACCACTAAATCGATAAAGGACATTGTATCAAAATTTTTGAATAAGCTATTTATTTTTTCATAATTATAAATTGATGTAATTTCGTAATTCAAGAATTCTTCTTTTTTTAAAAGACCTTTATCGGCTTTAAATATTACAACATTTTCTAAAATCCATAAATTATTTTTAATGTTGGCTTTTTTTGAATTTATTATTTCGATTAGATTAGAGTTGTTATCTATATGAAAAATTTTAACATCTATTAGTTTAAACCCATCTGGCTTTGAAGCTGAAATTATTCTCTGTTTTAATTTTAATTTTTCTTTGATCCAGAGACCATTTCTATTAAAAGTTACAAGATGATCAATATCTTTAGAAAAATTAGACTTAGTCTTCTCATAATACTTTGACATAGATGATGTAATTGGATTGATAAGAAACAGAATTAAACACCCTAAAAAAAAAGATGTTAACGCCAAAGTCATTAAAATTTTAAAATTTGAATATCCGAAAATTTTTAATGTTAATAAATTTTTATTATTTCTGATTTTAATCATAAACCACATACTTGATAGAAAAATTATAAATGGCAAAATTTTAATAATCATGCTTGGTATAAATACGCTAGTTAAGATAAATGGAGTAAAAATATTTACGTCAATATTTTTAAAAAATTCTATTTCCTCAAACAAATTTAATATCAAACCAAAACAGTAAAATACTAAAACAAAAACAAAGAATGTTTTTAAAAAATTTTTTAAAAGATAATTAAAAATTATTTTATTCATTAAGCAAAAGACTCCCTAGAAAATTTATAATTTAAATAAAAATATAAGGTCACTAAAAGTAAAAAGGGTAATAAAATAAAAATAAATAAAATAATATTATTAATGCCTGTGTATCTAACAGCTAGTTCTGTAAATAATATAATCATAAAACTGTAAGAAAATATAAAAAAATTGTTTAAATACTTTTTTCTTGTTTTAATTAAAAGTAAAGAACAAATTAATGCTAATACTGGAATATATAACGGGATTATAACTCTTCTATTAAGTGTAGATATAATTTCTTTATTTAAATCTTGGTTGCAGAAAATATCATTTTTAGATTCATAATTAATTAGACAATTAAAAAGTTTTAGAGTGGATGTTTCTTGTATTTTTGGTTTTTTAATAGTAGCTGTATTTAAATTACTTAAATCAATATTTAATTGTTCAAACTTAATTATTTCAGTATCAGAATTTTTTTTTGTGGATATTATTTGACCATTAAATAAAATCATTTTTTTATCATCAGAAATTCCACTTTTAGAAATTATTGTTGTCGAGTTCGTTTCAGCTATATTGGATGATAAACTTTTAAGGTTACTTCCTTTATCGTGTAAAAAAATATTTTTTAATTCATTATTAATTTTTTTTTCTACAATTAAAGTAAAATCTTTAAATGAGTCACTAAATTGTTGATTTTTTATTGTGGGAAGAAAAGAACTAAAGTTATCGTTACTTAAAAGGGTTCTTGACTTATTGAGTGCCATTGGCGTGAGAAATAATGTTAAAAATAAATAAAAAATTAAAATAATCAATGAAGATATAAAAAATAAATTAACTAAATAAATTTTTTTAACACCAGAAGTCCATAAAATAATTAAATCACTTTCGTGTAAATGTTTTATTATAAAAATAGATAAAGCTAACAGGAAGGATAGAGGTATAAATTTTGGGGCAATTCCAAAAAGATTTAGTAAAGAATATTTAAAATAAACGGATATTTCATAACCATTATCAACTATTAAATCTAGAAAGTTTACAGCTCTGACAGTTAAGGCAATTATAGATAAACCAAACAAAACTATAAAAAAAGTTCTAAATATCTCAATTAAATAATTATTGTAAATTTTGTTATGTAGCATTTTAATTTGATATAAATAATGTAACTTTGATTAAAACTCAACCTATGATAGTACAATGCGCTAAACTTTCCATTGAAATCTTATATAATTGAACATATATACCAATCAACTTTATATAAAGAGCCATTAAAATTTATGTCAATTAAAATTAACTATTCTAACAAAACAACTAGTAGAGCAAATTGTAATCTAGTTCTATTTGTAGATGAAAAATTCAGCATTAAAGCAGTGAAAAAATATCTTTCTAATTTAGAATTTTCTTACATAAATGATTTATTAAAAACTAGTGATTTAAAAAAAAATTTATTTGTTTTTGAACTAACTTCAAAAAAAAAGATATTATTAATTTCTATCAAAAAAAATTTAAAAAACTTTGATATAGAAAATTTAGGTGCAGAATTCTATGAACGTATAAATTATGGTAAGAATAATGAGTATATTATAAATTCTGATAGTGTTATAGGCGAACATGAAAATTTTATAGGTCATTTTTTACACGGACTAAAATTAAAATCTTATAAATTCAATAAATATAAAACAAAAAAAGAAAAACGACTTATTTCTATAAATATTTTGGGAAATAAAAATCAAGTCTCAGCACAAAATAAATTAAAATTTAAAGCTTTAGAAGAAGGCACTTTTTATGCAAGAGATTTAGTTTCTGAGCCAGGAAATATTCTTCACCCAGATGAATACGCAAAAAGATTAAGCTCTCTTAAAAAAGATGGTTTAAAAGTAAATATATATGATGAAAAAAAATTAAAAAAAATGGGAATGAATGCTTTGCTTGGCGTGGGAATGGGAAGTATTAGAGGATCCTATCTAGTAACAATGGAATGGAACGGGGCAAAAAACAATTCTAATCCTTTAGCATTTGTTGGAAAAGGAGTTACTTTTGATACTGGTGGTTACTCATTAAAACCAGCAAGATTTATGGAGGACATGACTTATGATATGGCTGGCTCTGCTGCTGTAGTTGGTTTAATGAAAAGCTTGGCTTTAAGAAAAGCAAAAATAAATGCTGTTGGTGTAGTAGGTCTTGTAGAAAATATGGTAAGTGGAGATGCTCAGAGACCAGGAGATATTGTTAAATCTTATAGTGGCAAAACTATAGAAGTATTAAACACAGATGCAGAGGGTAGATTGGTTTTAGCAGATGCATTAACGTTTACTGAAAAGAAATTTAAGCCAAAATTTATGGTTGATTTAGCAACCTTAACAGGCGCGATAATAGTTTCTTTGGGATCGGAATATGCTGGACTTTTCTCAAACGATGACAAGTTATCTAAACAAATCTTAAACGCAGGTGAAATCGTTGAGGAAAAACTATGGAGGATGCCTCTTCATAAAAATTACGATAAACTTATGAATTCTAAAAATGCAGATATGCAAAATATTAATTACGTTGGTGGTGCCGGGTCAACAACGGCAGCTCAATTTTTACAAAGATTTATTTTAAACAAAACTCCTTGGGCACATTTAGACATTGCTGGCATGGCTTTTTCTA
>MDTC01182050.1_pt1 | contig 11410 bp, 12 predicted proteins | sample 811181 | NCBI WGS metagenome assembly MDTC01 (sample SAMN05326644, study PRJNA326480) | marine metagenome | isolation source: seawater | place: Pacific Ocean: North | collected 2011 | reverse complement strand
GCTATGGGTTTGATGGCGATATGTGGGATCATCAAAGGCACGCTTGGCCGGGCCAATCCGGTAGTGGCGTTCGACTTGACGTTTTGCAGATTTAAGCAAATTGAACTCATAGTTGGCAATCATTCAGAGGATGATCCAGATTACGAACCATGGGGGCCATTAGAGTGGCTCATTGAGGCGCTTCAAGACATTGCTTTAACCACAGCTTTTATTGGAATTCTTGCCGTGATTTTCCCAAATTGGATGTCCTATACAGCCGGCACAGTCGTGCAAGCGCCTTTCGCGTCGCTATGGTCCGGCATGCTGTCACTCGCCGTTATTCTCGGGCTGATGCTGGTGCTTGTTCTGACAATCATCGGAGCGCTTACGCTTCCGTTGTTTTTGATTTTTGGCTTTGTTGTCTTTTGGCTTGGCTATTTGGTCGCGACCTTTGGCATAGGAGTGTATGTGCTGGAAAAATTCGGTAGCTTCGACGGCAGCCGTGTTTTAGAGCGGATTATAGCAGCATTGATTGGCGCAGTTATTGTGTTTGGACTAAGTATGATCCCATTCATAGGCTTTTTCGCCTGTCTCGCTCTTGGCTTTGCCGGCTTGGGGGTTGTGATATGGCCGTTCATCAGCCGTAAACTGCCTTTGGGACCAACATTAAGCTAAGCATTCCTATGGTTTGCCGGTTCAGGATGTGATAGCGACTACATCCAAGTTTCCAGCAAATCAAAGGCACAAGATGAAAAAGCCCAACTGGGTCATTGAAAAAGAACAATCCAAAAAAGCAGCCAAACAGGAAACTGTTTGGCTGTTTGGCCTGCACGCTGTGCGAGATGCCTTGCTGAATGACCGGCGGACACGATTGCGTCTTATTGTGACGAAAAATGCTGCTGATAAACTTGCCTCAGCAATCGAGGCATCCGGAATGCAGCCCGAAATTAGCGACCCACGCAGATTTTCTGCACCGCTGGATCCTGGATCGGTACATCAAGGTGCCGCGCTTGAGGTCAAACCGCTGAACTGGGGAACGTTAGAAGATGTTGCGCTGGCTAGCGGGCAAGCTGCGCCTCGGCTTGTGCTGCTCGACCAAGTCACAGACCCGCACAATGTCGGCGCAATCTTACGTTCGGCCGAAGTGTTTGGGGCAAACGCTGTGATAGGCACGCAGCGCCACAGTGCGCCCGAAACCGGAGCACTGGCAAAAACCGCAAGTGGTGCACTGGAACGTCAGCCTTATCTTCGTCTGCGAAATTTGGCCGATACCATCCTTCAATTACAATCGATGGGCTATATTGTTTTTGGATTGGATGGCACGGCAGAAACAACCATTGAAGCCGCTCTGAGCGACCGCCGTGATCGGCCGGTTGCTCTAGTTTTAGGCGCCGAAGGGCCAGGATTGCGGCAACGCACAAAAGAAACGGTTGATGGCTTGGTGCGGATTGACTTTTCGGCCAATTTTGGATCGCTTAATGTTTCAAACGCAGCGGCAGTCGCGCTTTATGCGGCGCGGCCAATATAGGTCAGGTTTCATGGAAGTTTGATTTGGTTTGGTTTGAGAAAAATTTGAAATATATACTCTCTAGCGCATGTGGTTTTTGCAAAAGATTTGACGGGTTTGTGATTATCACCCAAAAAGCGCTCTGGTAAAACCAAATCAGAGCCTCTAAGGGGAGCTCTTAGATACGGAGATAAACATGAGTGAAGAGGCTACAGGTGAGATGACCCCTGACTATCACAATGCCGTCTCTTCGATAGAAGAGATCATTGAAGATGCGCGCAACGGAAAAATGTTTATCTTGGTCGATCACGAAGATCGTGAAAACGAAGGTGATCTGGTCATCCCCGCGCAAATGGCGACCCCGGACGCGATTAACTTCATGGCAACACATGGCCGCGGGCTCATTTGCTTGACCTTAACCAGTGAGCGCATTGACCAATTAGGCCTGCAATTGATGAGCACGCATAATTCATCGCGCCACGAAACTGCGTTCACCATTTCCATTGAAGCGCGCGAGGGTGTCACCACGGGGATATCGGCACATGATCGTGCGCGCACCATATCGGTTGCCATTGATGCCTCAAAAACTGGCGCCGACATAGCGACACCAGGGCATGTTTTTCCGCTGCGCGCGCGCAACGGTGGCGTTTTGGTCCGCGCTGGCCATACCGAAGCGGCGGTCGATGTAAGCCGGCTTGCCGGATTAAATCCTTCAGGTGTTATTTGTGAGATTATGAACGAAGATGGCACAATGTCTCGCCTTCCCGAGCTAGTGTCCTTTGCCCAAAAACATGGCTTGAAAATTGGCACCATCGCCGATCTTATCGCCTATCGGCGCCGGCATGATAATTTGGTTCGGGTGCAAGCCCAAAAAACCATCACCTCTGAGTTTGGTGGTGACTGGTTGATGCGGGTTTACGTCGATGAAACCCATGGCGATGAACATATTGTTTTGTCCAAAGGTGATATTTCAACCGACGAGCCTGTTTTGGTACGCATGCACGCGATGGATCCACTACTAGACATTGTTGGTGTCGGACCTGATGGCCGCGCAGCAGAGTTTGCCGATGCGATGCATACAGTCGCCCAGGAAGGGCGCGGCGTTGTTGTACTGCTGCGCGATACCTCGATGAAAGTGGAAGACAGTGATGCCGTTTCCCCTAAAACACTGCGGCAATACGGATTGGGCGCGCAGATTTTGTCCTCTTTGGGGCTCTCAAAGCTTGAGCTGTTGACCAATTCCCCAACACCCAAGGTCGTTGGGCTGGAAGCGTACGGTTTGGAAATAATCGGCACCCGCAAAATTTTGGAGAAAAAATAATGGCTGGCTCGGAAACGCATTATACCCTTCCCCGCCCAGATTTGGAAAAGCCGCTAAAACTTTTGCTGGTTGTGGCGCCTTACTACAAAGATATTGCAGATAAGCTGATCGCAGGAGCGACATCTGAAATCACAGCAGCCGGAGGCATTTACGAGGTCGCAGAAGTGCCAGGCGCGCTTGAAATCCCCACCGCCATTGGCATTGCTGAGCGGCTAAAAAGCTATGACGGCTTTGTGGCGCTCGGCTGCGTTATCCGCGGTGAGACAACCCATTACGACACTGTTTGCAATGATAGCTCGCGCGCCCTTACGCTATTGGGTCTACAGGGTTTGTGCATTGGAAATGGCATATTGACGGTTGAAAACCGAACGCAGGCAGAGGTGCGCGCTGACCCCGAAAATCAAAATAAAGGCGGCGGCGCAGCAGCTGCTGCCCTACATCTGATTGCCCTCTCTCGTAAGTGGGGCGCTGAGCGCAAAGGGGTCGGCTTTAAACCTGTGTCAGATGAATTACAGATAGCAAGCGATAGTAGTTCATGACCAACAGACCTAGCCTTTCTGGCAACCAAAAACGCAAAATGAAATCGGCGAGCCGCCTTTATGCCGTGCAAGCCTTATTTCAGATGGAACATTCTGATCAAACCTCGGATGCCGTCTGCGAAGAATTCCTAGACCACCGTTTTGGTGCCGATTACGATGGCGCTCAATTTGCCGAAGGTGATGTGGATCTTTTTCGCCAAACCATCGCAAATGCGGTGGAAAATCAAGCCCAAATTGATCAGCTGACCGATCGGGCTTTGGTTGCCAAATGGCCCTTGGGACGCATTGATCCAACCTTACGGGCCTTGTTCCGCGCGGCAGGAGCAGAAATGGTATCAAGCGATGTCCCTCCGAAAGTTGTCATTTCCGAATATGTTGATCTTGCCAACGCGTTTTTTCCTGAGGGCAAAGAGGCAAAGTTTGTCAACGCCGTTTTAGATCACATGGCGCATGACGCCCTGCCCGATAGCTTCTAAATCCGCGCTGCCGTTTCTGCACAGCTTGGAATTTGATTTTTGGTTTTTAAAACCAAGGTTCAATCACCTCATAAATTTGGCAATTTTCTGTTGACGCCGCCAAAAGCCGATTGTAAGCACCGCCTCACGCTCTTAGCAAAAGAGCAGTGGGCGACAGGCCGCAAGGTGTGGCAGGGGACTGTAACTCCCTCGCGGAGACGCACGCTTGGTTCGATTCCAAGGTCGCCCACCACTTTCTTACTTTACCCCACTTTGATTTTTAGAATGTTCTATTTCTGGTAAGGCCTCTTACTCAAACGTTCAGGATACTTGATACTCAAAGGCAATACCGGCAACTTTTGCTCTTATGCAAAACTATTAGGCGCGTGCAATTCCATGCAGCATTAAAACCTGAGACACGGTTTGGCTAATGCTTTGCAAAGCGCCGCCAATCTCTGCCCTACGCTCTTGGGTGAACCGCCGCACTGGCCCTGTGGCGCCAATGCTAAAGGTGGGGCCAATGGCTCCGATTTGAACCGGTGCAGCCACTGAGCAAACGCCCACCTCAATCTCTTCGACGCATTCGGCATAGCCTTCGGCACGTATGCTATCAAACTCGCGGCGCAGCGCCTGCGGATCATTTTTTGTTTTTTTGGTGAAGGACCGCATTGGCCTAGCCAAAATATCATCGCGAAACCCGTCTTTGGCATAGGCTGCGATCACCTTGGAACACGAACAGGCATGCATCGGACGAAATCCAAGACCGGGATGAATAAACGAGCGTTTGGCATCCTTGGGCACTTCGACATGAATGATTTCCACACCTTTACTGCGAAGCCGTGACAGAAATATCGCCTCTCCAAACTGATCTGCGGCTTCTTTCAACGTTGGCGCAGCAGCGCGGCAAACATCCACGTCCGGTTGGGCAAGAAACGCGAGGCGAACCATCCGTTCGCCGACTAGGAACCGCCCCGTTTCAGGTTCGTCCAACAAGCGCTGTGCGGTCATTGTCTGCAATAGCCGATAGCAGGTTGGGCGTGGTAAATCAGTGAGGTTCTGAACTTCAAGTGCCGAAACACGCCGGCCTGTTGTTGCCACTGCTTCAAGTATTTTCATCACACGATCAAGATGCACAATAATCTCACTTTACAGACATTTGTCTCATATAATAAGATACCCATGAAAAAGTCAAATAAAGCGAATCTTAAGGGAGGCTCAGTCATGGAATGTTGTGGACCGGGGTATGCATCACCTTCTGAGGCGATGCAGGCTCCAAAAGAAAAGCTGCTCTATACGATTGCAATTTATACTGGAACCGGCATTCAAAAGCCTGATTATCTTGCCACTGTTGATGTTGATCCCGACAGCCCAACTTACTCTGAAGTAATCCACCGGCTGGAAATGCCGGGCATTGGTGACGAGTTGCACCATATGGGTTGGAATGCCTGTTCATCTTGCCATGATGATAGCAGTATGGCGCGTAAATATCTGCTTCTTCCTGGGGTGCGGTCAAATAATATCCATGTTGTTGATACGGCTACTGATCCGCGTGCGCCGCGTCTGCACAAAGTGATCGACGGGGCAGAGATTAAATCCAAAACCGATCTGAGTGGCCCCCACACGGTGCATTGCCTTGGCTCGGAAATAATCATTTCGTTTCTAGGCAATGCCAAGGGCGAAGCGCCGGGTGGCTATTTGCAGCTGAATAAGGATTTCGAAATCGTCGGCCGGTGGGAAAACTCCATGGGCGATATAAAATTCGGCTATGATTTTTGGTATCAACCGCGCCATAATGTGATGGTCAGCTCGGAATGGGCTGCCCCAAACACTTTCATGCCGGGCTTTGATTTGGAAGAAGTTGGCCACCTAAAATATGGCCGCGAGCTGCATTTTTGGGATTTTGAGAAAAAAGAACCCATTGAAACCATGTATCTTGGGGAAGATGGCCTGATCCCGCTTGAAGTGAAATTCCACCATGATCCAGACAGTACCCATGGGTTTTGCGGCGCAGCACTTAGCTCAAACGTCATTCATTGGTGGAAAAATGATGCCGGAAAGTGGGAATGGGAAAAAATAATCGATGTTGGCAATGAACCGCATCCAGAATGGCCTATTCCAGTGCCCGGCGTGATGTCAGCAATCCTTGTGTCGATGGATGACAAATATCTTTACCTCAATAATTGGCTGCATGGTGATATGCGCCAGTATGATATTAGCGACCCTCACAACCCGGTGCTGACAGGCCAGGTCTGGATGGGCGGATTGCTGGGCAAAGCGCCAGAGGTGAACGGTGTGAAAATGGCCGGCGGGCCGCAAATGTTCCAGCTTAGCCTTGATGGCAAACGGCTTTATGTAACCACCTCTTTGTTTTCCACATGGGACAACCAATTCTATCCCGAAATTCGCGAGCAGGGCGGCGTGATGGTGATGATTGATTGTGATCCGGTAAATGGTGGCATGACGCTTAATCCGGATTTTATCGTCGATTTTGGCCAAGAGCCTAATGGCCCAAGCCGCTGCCATGAAGCCCGCTATCCGGGCGGCGACTGTACAAGCGACATCTGGCTATGATGCATACCATTACGATCGCCAACAGGGACGGTGCAGCCTATAAGGTTGATCCACGCAAACCTTTGCTGGATAGTCTGCGGGATCAAGGCGTTGATTTGCCTTATGGGTGCAAATATGGCGGCTGCATTACCTGCGCGGCCAAACTGATAGCTGGCCAAGTAGATCAGCGCCGTCAAGTCGCACTTAACAACCGTCAGCTTAATGATGGCTATGTGATTTTATGCGTTGCGCGACCGCGAGGTGACTGCACGTTGGAAATCGGTGTTGAAAGCCATGACAAGCTTTATCGTAATCCGTTTTTGGACCCCCTTGCCCCCCATGAGCTTAAAGCGGATATCGCCGCACCGCAGGAGACAAATCAATGAGTTATGTGAACCATGATGAGCCCTATAGTGATAGCTATCTACAGAGCATTTTAAAGTCAGTGAAAACTATAGCTATGGTCGGTGCTAGTCCGGATAAAACCAAGTTCAGCTATGGAGTTTTGCGCGTGTTGCACGAAACCGGATATGAAATGATCCCTGTCAACCCGCGCCCGGATGTCACCGAAATCCGTGGCTTAAAGGTTTTTAATTCACTGGCTGAAATAGACCGGCCCGTGGATATGGTGGAAGTGTTCCGCCGACCTGAAGATTTGCTCGGCATTGCCCAAGAAGCCGTCGCCATTGGCGCCAAGATTCTGTGGGGCCAAATTGGCGTACGCAATGATGAAGCTGCCCGTCTAGCCGAAGACGCAGGCCTGCAGGTGGTGATGGACCGCTGCCCAAAGATTGAACTTTTTCGCCCATTTTGGAAACCAAAACTACATCTAGGAATATAGCAATGGCTCAAACAATCACAAAAGGCGTCAAAGCGCTCTTGGCCGAAGCAAACAAAGTGGTCACAACCGTCTCCATTGAAGAGGCGCAAGCCCTTTTGGACAGCCCAGACCATGTTTTTGTCGATCTGCGCGATATTCGCGAATTAAAGCGCAGTGGCAAAATCCCCGGTGCTTTTTCGTGCCCGCGCGGAATGCTAGAGTTTTGGATTGATCCGGACAGCCCCTACCATAAAGAGATATTCAATCAGGACAAAACCTATCTGTTTTACTGTGCCAGCGCGTGGCGTTCGGCCCTAAGCGCCCAAGTTGCTATGGAAATGGGGCTTACCCCTGTTGCGCATATTGCAGGCGGATTTAGCGCTTGGCTTAAGGCCGACGCCCCAATCGAAGAGCTGGAATAACCAAGCTAATATGATCGGGGCATGTCCAGCACGTGCTCGGAGATGTAACTTAAAATAAGGTTGGTCGAAATCGGCGCCACCTGATAGAGACGTGCTTCGCGAAATTTGCGCTCGACATCGTATTCTTCCGCAAAGCCAAACCCGCCATGGGTTTGTACACAGGCCTCTGCCGCCGCCCATTGTGCATCTGCGGCCAAAAGCTTTGCCAAATTGGCTTCTTCACCCGGATTGCCGCCCGCTTCATAAAGCGCAATCGCTTGTTTTAGCATCAGCTCTGCTGCACGCATTTGTGAATAGGCGCGGGCAATGGGAAATTGCACCCCTTGGTTTTGCCCAATCGGCCGATCAAACACTGTTCTGTCACTGGCATAGTGAGAGGCTTTTTCGATAAACCACTTTGCATCCCCGATACATTCAGCGGCAATCAAGATACGTTCGGCATTCATCCCCGATAGAATATAGCGAAACCCCTGCCCTTCTTCGCCGATTAAGTTCGCCGCTGGAACCGGCATTTCATCAAAGAAAAGCTCGGTTGTGGCATGGTTCATCATTGTTCGAATGGGCCTAATGGTTAGAGAGGTACCAAGCGCATCCCGCATATCTACCAAAAACACAGACAGACCTTGGGTTTTTTTGGTCACTTGATCGCGCGGAGTGGTGCGCGCCAAAAGCACCAAAAGATCCGAATATTCCGCCCGGCTTGTCCAAATTTTCTGGCCATTGATCAAATAGGTTCCCCCCTCACGCCGCGCTGTACACTTTAGCGATGTAGTATCCGTACCACTGCTGGGTTCGGTCACGCCAAAGGCCTGCAATCTAAGAGCGCCGCTGGCAACATCCGGCAGGTACTGCGCCTTTTGCGTGTCCGATCCATGCCGAAGAAGAGTGCCCATGGTATACATTTGTGCGTGGCAGGCGGCTGCATTGCCACCTGAACGGTGGATTTCTTCCAAGATTGCGGCGGCAGCTGATAAGGGCAATGACAGACCGCCGAACTTCTCGGGGATCAGGGCGGCCAAATATCCAGCGTCTGTCAATGCTGCTACGAATTCGCTGGGATAGCTATTTTCGCGATCGCATTTTTGCCAATAGGGCCCGGGGAAATTCGCACAAAGCTTAGTTACTGCGTGACGAATTTCAGGATGATCCAGTTCATAGTTCATCTTGATTAACCTTTGACTGTTGTGGGGCAAATTCTTGGCGTATCGCATCCCCGTGCTCATCGAGCATTGGCACAATTTTAACTGCTACCGGCTCGCTAGAAACTGGCAAGGCCGCCATTGTGATCTCGGCGCTGCCAAATGAAGCCACTGAATTTTTCAAACAGGTATGCGCCGAAAGATCCGCCACCGAATTCAGTGTGGCATTGGCAATGCCTGCGGCATCTAAACGTTCGGCAACGGAATTGGCAGAAAACTGGGAAAAACATTGCGTGACAATTGCATCAAGCTCTTCGCGGTTGGTGTATCGGGCCGGATTATCCGCAAATTTTGGATTTTTTGCCAACTCGGGTCGTCCGAGAACCTGATCGCAAAATATGAAAAATTCACGGTCGCTTTGGATCGCCAATAAGACCTGCTGATCATCTGCACAAACAAACGCTCCATAGGGGGCAATAAAAGAATGTTTTAGCCCCATCCGATCTGGCGCACCGCCCATATAGCGGTGGGCCAGCAGCGGCATATTCATCCAGTCAGACATCACATCAAACATTGAAATAGACAAATCAACGCCTTTTCCGGTACGCCCACGCTGAATCAATGCACGCAAAATTGCCGAAAAAGCGGTCAACCCTGTGGAAATATCAGTGACTGATATGCCCACTCTGGCCGGAGCCTCTGGGCTGCCCGTGACCGCACAAATACCGGTTTCAGCCTGCACAAGAAAGTCATAGGCTTTTTTCTGCGCCCCAGGCCCGCTTTCGCCATATCCAGAAATGCGGCAGGTGATCAATCCGGGGGTCTTTTGTCGAAGTACCGCGCCGTTTAACCCCAAGCGGTCCATTGCACCGGGCGCGAGATTGCTGAGTAAAATATCCGCACGCACAATCATTTCCTGCAGAACCGCAAAGTCTTTTGCATTTTTAAGGTTCATACATAGCGCTTCCTTGCCCCGGTTAAGCCAGGCAAAGATCGCGCTTTGGCCTTCTGCGCCTTTGTCATAGCCTCGCGCAAAATCCCCCTCTGGCCGCTCAACCTTGATCACACGGGCACCCGCATCGGCCAATAGCATTCCGCAATAAGGTGCGGCAACAGCGTGTTCCAACGACACAACGAATATGCCCTCTAGTTCTTTATCAAGTGCCATAACGCTTCACCTAAAACTTTCCTATCTTTCAAATCTATACAGGTGGAATGATCCAGCACAAACTTGATTTAATGGCCTGCAGCCTATTACCACCATTGGCAAATGAAGCTTGGCATGGCTTTGATCTAGCCCTACTATCATTTTGGAAAACCACCAACAAAATGCAAAAGAGGCCTTATAATGTCTACCCCATATGACACACTCTTGCTGCAAGAGCCTTCAAAGCATGTCTTGCTGGTTACGCTTGACCGGCCAGAGGCGGCAAATGCCTTTAATACCGTTATGGCAGGTGAGCTTTATGATTTATTTGAAACTTTAGCATTAAAACCAAAAGAGATCAGGACGGTAGTCATGACCGGCTCCGGCGATCGGGCTTTTTGTGCTGGCGGCGACTTAAAAGAGCGTAATGGAATGAGCGACGCCGATTGGCAAGCGCAGCATCTGGTTTATGAACGCATGGTGCGCGCCATCATTGCCTGCCCTCTGCCTATCATAGGCGCGATTAACGGTGCGGCCTATGGCGGCGGCTGTGAATTGGCGGCGGCCCTGGATTTTGTCTATGTGTCAAAAACCGCTCGTTTTGCACAGACCGAGGTGCGCATCGGCATTATTCCCGGCGCCGGCGGCACGCAATCCTTATCTCGGGCGGTTGGCGAACGCCGGGCCAAAGAACTTATATTATCAGGTCGGGTATTTGACGCGCAAGAAGCCCTTGAGTGGGGGTTGGCAAATGCAATTTGCCCACCGCAAGAATTACTGCCAACGGTCCTAACGCTGGCTGAGAACATTGCAAACAATGCCCCTATTGCCGTGCGGCAGGCCAAACAGGCCATCCATAAAGGCTTGCAGATGGGGCTTGCCGACGGTTTGGCCTTTGAAATCGAAGCCTACAACCGAACGATACCGACCCAAGACCGCCGGGAAGGTGTGCTTGCCTTTATTGAAAAACGTGCGCCAAAATTCAAGGGCGAGTAAAGCTCAGCTCTCACGGTAAGGCCAAAAGCCTTGATTTTTTTGCAAAGCGCTCAAATTGCCACTTCACATCCCGCCCATATTTCGCTATTCCCCCCCTCACCATGATCGTGCGGTCGTGGCGGAATTGGTAGACGCGCAGCGTTGAGGTCGCTGTTCTTTAACCGGAGTGGAAGTTCGAGTCTTCTCGACCGCACCATTTATCAATCAGACTACATCAGTTCACTGATAGATAACCCATTGATAAAATTATTATAAATATCTTTGCCTTAGTATTCGGCTGGAAAGAGTGTTGACTAAATTACTGACCAAAAAAGTCCCTTACACGTTTAATCGTGCGGGGTATTACTACTTCTAAAGACGTGTTCCGGCTGATCTTGTGCAGCATTATTCCTATCCTTGAATAGTTTAGGAATTGAAGACTAGGTCTGGCCAGTGTGCACCTGTCGCGTTTTCGTGCCGCTCCAAGTGCTCTTTTATGCCACTTTTCGTTCGAAGGCGACAGGGCTTTTCCAACCCAACGCTGAATGGCGCCTTC
>MDTC01074571.1_pt1 | contig 11410 bp, 6 predicted proteins | sample 811181 | NCBI WGS metagenome assembly MDTC01 (sample SAMN05326644, study PRJNA326480) | marine metagenome | isolation source: seawater | place: Pacific Ocean: North | collected 2011 | reverse complement strand
GTGTTCGTGAACGACCAACTCGTCAGTACCGCTGATGTGGCCGAGATGAACATTGATGCAGGCAGCAGAATCCGCTTGATGCCCGGCTTGGTTGGTGGCCAGCACTGCTGAGCCTCATGTCGTCTCGTAGCGGAACTCCTTGGTCAAGCCATGAAGATGATGACTTGATTGTGAATCTCGAGAGCCAATGTTGTTTGGAAGAAGTAGCGCTATTGCACCAGCGTACCCTTTCAGCAGTGCGTTCCCGAATTGTCATGTTGTATGAATTGGGCAAACTTTGCTTGATTGCCCCAGGGACGTTAGATGAATTGATTAATCGGCGTTCCCAACAAACAGGTTCAAAACGGGATGACCAGTCGCGCTGACCGGAGAGAGACATATGGTTGAACTCGTTGATTACAAATGTGCTGACTGCGGAAGCCTAGAATCGTTCCACCGCGAGCGAAACGGAATCAGCTGCAAGGCATGCGGCTCCCGTATCTTCATGAAACTCCGCCGTCACGGCACCAAGCGCATCGAAGCAAAGTGAACATCACCTCCTCGTAGAGTTGAAAGACCTTGGACAACTTGCTGTTAGTATGACGATGTGGCTTGAGCAATACCAGCCACGCCTCTTTTCTGAACTCGTTGCTCCTCCAAGCCTTCTTCAGGCTTTAGAACGCGCTTCAATAGGCTCGAATCCACCTCATCTTCTTCTTTCTGGGCCAGCTGGCTGTGGGAAGACAGCAGCATACAAACTTGTTTGCCGACAGGTCTTGGGGCCTTCATGGGCTTCAACGACACATATTCTACAAGCGAGAGATTTAGCAAAAACTGCTGGAGCGATGGCCAAATTTGAGGCATTTCTCCGACCAGCAGGTTCAGGCTCAGAGGACACCCTTGCCGGCCGAACCAGCCTTGACGCATTTGACCACACAATGAGCCAAACTGGTGACGGAACGCCAGCTCCAGCCGGACAAGAATCACAACGAGACAGTTCGGCTAACAGAGCCCCAGTGTCTCGGATCATTGTCATAGAAGACGCCGACTATCTTGGACATGCAAGACAGTCTTACCTCCGAAGAATGATGGAGGAAAGCAGCCGCAGCGCTCGCTTCATCTTTACAACACACACTCCTTCTCGGATGATTGAGGCGTTGCGCAGCAGGGTCCAACATATCCGCTTTCCAACATTATCTCGAGTTATGATTGAGCAACGGCTCAATGCAATTCTTGGCTCAGAAGGTCATGATGCAACGCTCGGGCTCGTCGGTGACGTTGCACATGTTGCCGATGGTAATCTTAGAAAAGCGATTTTCATGATTCAAATTCTTGCTCAAAGGAATTTACTGAGCGATCGGAAGAATGTCCAGATATTGATGGCTAATACCTCGCTGCGCGAAGTACAACTCATCCTCGAGGAAGCACTTCGCGGCCGCGTTCATGATTGGAGGTGGGAAAAGAAGGGTGAGAAAAACAGCAGGGTCTTGAAAGGCGCCATGGGGGCGCTTGATCAGATGATGAACGCGCATGAAATGGATGCAAGAGAAGTTGTTGACCGATTTCATCGCTTTCTAACAGCAGGCCGTTCTCATTTTGACCCCGGTTTGTTGACCGACCTTCTGAACGCACTTTCCCGGTGCGACATGGCACTTCAACGTTCAGCACAAGGGCGGATTCAACTGGAATCGTTCTTGCATGATGTGGCCCAGATTGGCTCCATTTATGCTAAGGCATAGGTAGCGGAAGCATCTTGAAACATTGACTATCACGGCACAATGGGCGTGTAGCACAGCTGGATAATGCACCGGCCTCCTAAGCCGGAGATCGCGGGTTCGAATCCTGCCACGCCCGCCATTTTATTTGGACAAGAGCCATATTCAACGGTGCGTACGCAGGTACGGTGGCGCCGTGAAGGAAGGAGAAGAGGGTGATCTCACAACAACCCTACCCGATCCTTACGGGCATGGCTTTGTACGGGCCGAAAACCCAATTCAACGAACCGTTGAGAAATGGCAAAAGCAAGAAGACCTACGCCTCAAAGTCGGAAGGTTTGCTCGAAGGCGTTTGCTTCTGGTGTTGCGCGGCATCCTCGGATTGAGTGTCGCCATTGTGGCTCTGGTTTCAGTTCTCTTCCCTACAACAGCCCCGCCAAATCCAGGGTACGTAATTTTGTTCTGGCTGGCTCCACTCAGCCTTTGCATCCTACCTCCTTTGTTTGCAGGAGAGGCGATGTGGCAGTCGATGCAGGCACGTATATCGCTGCGAGAAATCGATGAAGACGCAGCAGGCGGAAAGTTCTCCTTGCGCTCCCAACCGGGAATGGACCGCATCTTGGAAGGCCTCACGGACGTACGCCGCCACAATTCAGTCAATGCTCTTCTTGCCTTCAGCGCCGTTTTCTTGTTGGGGCTAGGGACAGTTATCGCCGAAGATTCACTCGTGTGGAATCTTTCCTTTCTTGTGGCCATGACGCTTGGTATTGCTCACACCTTCCACTCGTATTTTACCACGGATACGGTTCGTCAGCAAGGCGATGAAATGCCGTGCCTTGTCCACCATGCGCCAACCCACCACCCGACTCAACTGGGGTCGATTCTAGGTGAATTGATTGTTCTGCACCTTGACCCAGATCTCTACTTGGAATGGCTGGAATGGCTCACCGATTTTAGGAACAGTATTCTCCCAGGCTACGACAAAGACCAATCTTGGGAACGTGTCCTCTATATCCTTCACCTTCATGCTAACGAAGAACTGGATGATGGAATGGCCATGGCGGAGTTAACGGAATTTATCCGCCCCGATGCGTTGGATTCAATTCTACTTGACGAGTCTTCAAAATTCAACTGGCGCTCTCTTCAGCGTCTTCTTGAACATGCGCGTGTTTGGCAACCAAGCGCCTTCCGCCTTCTTGAACGCCTTCAATTGGATTTGCTCGCAGGCTCGCCCATGTTGCTTCGTTCTCCATGGAGAATGGATGTGGCTTTGGATTCAGAGTGTGAAGAGGGAACCGGGCACCTCTTTATCGCCTTGAACAATCAATCGTTCAAATCAACCGTTGCTCGCATTGAAGTTGTTTGCCCTGCCGGAGAGCCTGTTGTCCGAGATCATCGTTTCGAACTCCAACCGTGCCCACCACCCCGCCATGCAGTTGAACTCAATGCCGCCAGCGAAGATGATGCTTTGGATTGGGTCCCACGTTACTTGCAAAAAGGAGTCGTATTGTGGCTTGGTGTTGCTTGGAGTGGGAAGTTACGAGGCGAGCGTTATGTCCAGGTAATCCTCAGGGACGACGAGGGTGTAGTTATTGAATCACGTGTGCTAAGGACAATGGTCAAAAACAGGAACAGTAGCCACTACAGGCAGAAAAATAAGAAACTCGAACAAGCGCGTTCTTGGGCTTCAAAACCACTCCCAAAACACCGTTCTTGAGATGAACACGATCTCAAAAATACTGGTAGACTGCAAATGTATGAAGCGCGCTCCTTATGGCGGGCCAGTGCTTCGCAAGGAATGTCGGAAGTGAAGTCATGGAAGCATGGGATGTCATCGTTTTAGGAGACGGACCCGCAGCATTGCATGCTGCTGCCGAAGCCGCAAAAGAAGGAGCCAATACACTACTGATGTCAGCAACTGGCCTTGGCGAGCCAGGAATGGCCCCACTATCGGGCTTAGCCGCTCCCCTTCAGGAGCCAAACAATCGCACTCACCGCGAAGATACGATCCGTTGTGGGGAATTTCTCTGCGACCAAGACATGGTTTCGTCAACGACGGCGAAAGCGGTCAAGATTGTTGATTTGTTGGAACGCCGAGGTGTTAATTTCCGCCGAGACGCGCAAGGTTTGCCAATGGTAAGGAAATCATTGGGCCATTCCCAACCTCGCAACGTTGGATCTGGAAGCACCACTTCTCGAGAAATGCAACAAATTAGTGAAGAGCAATGCATGCGCCGCGGCGTTATCCGTAGAGGAGACCAGGTGCCACTTACATTGGTTCACAACAATCAAACCGTTACGGGGATTACAGCTCTGGATATGGTGAATGGAAAGGTCATTGCTCTGCAGTGTAAAGCCCTCATTATTGCAGACGAAGGATTTGAAGGAGCATTCACGAGTGGGATCTCGGGCCTTGGCATGGACATGGCATTTCGAGCAGGCATTCCTCTTCGTGATATGGAATTCGTCATGAAGTACCCGCTTGCCATCAAGGGAACCAACCTTTTCTTGCCACTGGATCTCCTCAATCAAGGAGCTCGTGTCCACGAGGGAAGCGGCGCTCCTATCGAAGTCAACTCCATGAGCCCAACAGAAGCATGCGCAGCAATTGAGGCTGCAGTACAACCAGTTCTCGATGCAAGGGATATGGGGGGCAATGCTGATTGGTGGGGCTCTCTGTTCCGGTTGGTCAAACAACGTACTGGCATTGATATGAATCGACAAACGATAGCCCTAGAACCAACCGTTGGACATACGATTGGCGGACTTCCCGTGGACCTAAAGGGCCGGTGCGTCACCGGTACATGGGCCCGATGGTTTACAGGACTCTTTTCTGCAGGCGATGCCGCATGTACTGGAATGCATGGTGCGGCCGCCCTCCCAGGTAACCGTATGTTGGACGGCCTCGTATCAGGAATGGCGGCAGGTGCCGAAGCAGGGGACTGGGTGAAAGGACGTTCGTTTGGTTCTACTGAATCACTCCAAGCAGCTTTGGAACAATCAACAGCAGATATCTCCGCAATGATGGGCAGCGATGAAGGCGGCCATGTTGTTCGTTGCGGAACGGTCATGGCATCGGTGCGAGCAGCACTCAGTTCTTCTTCGGACAACTCCGGAGACTCACTTTCCAATTTACTCACAAAACTTGAGTCTGCCGCAGTAATTTCTGAATCAATCCATGTTGACCAAAGTTCCCTTATTGCAAATACGAATCTATTGGAACTGTTCCGGACCCAAGCATCGGTTCGGATGCTTATCGCATCAACACAATCTAGCATAGCAAGAGAAGAATCTAGGGGTGCATTCATTCGTAGTGACTTTGATGATTCAAACGATGACTTGCTTCATCATCATACCGTCGACCACCAAGGGACGGTTGGAATGTTGGCTCTCAAGAAAGGAGAAGGCGGCCACTGGGTTCTTCCTCCACAATGAAGAAAGGCAACGAACCCCTCGCTTGAACCGATGGTGACTCTGTTTGAGAGAATCTTGGCGGGGGAAATCCCCTCTCATCGCGTCGCAGAGGGTGAGCATTGGTACGCATTCCTGGACATATTCCCGCGTAGAGAGGGCCATACACTGGTTATCCCGCGACGAGGCGTACAACGTCTATCGGAACTCAATTCCCAAGAAAGGGCAGCCCTAATGGACGGCGTCACAGAAGTGCAACGTGTTCTCGGGCGATATTTCTCCACGACCGATTTCACCGTTTGTATCCACGACGGCCCTCTTGCAGGCCAGGAAGTCCCACACGTCCACATCCACATCCTGCCCCGAAACAAGGGAGATGGAGGCGGGACGCTCATGTCTATGTGGCCGCCGCGACCTCAAGGAGAGCCTAACCACGAACAACTTGCCACTCTATCTTCTGCCTTACATGGAGTTGAGGAATGATGGCAACGATTGTTACCGAACAAGAAGAATTACGCCATAACGGAGAGGAACTCCCGATACTGTCCTCGTCGGCAAAGAAGATGAGGATGGATAAATTGCTAGCAACTCCACTTCCAACATATGATTCCACGATACCCGGTTCTTATTTCTGGACAAAGGTAGCGTTTTGGATGTGCAGGCGTGTTTCTTCCATTCAGTTCAGAACAACCTCAACTTCTCGAGAAGTGCCCTTGACTCAAGCAGGGGGCGGGTCCATGTGTTGTGCTTGGCATACAAACGGGCTAATGGATCCGCTTGGCGTTTTCCTTCAACACCCAAAGGAATTTGTCGTCGGCGGCCGCCATGATTTGGTCACAAGACCTTTGCTTGGATGGTGGACAAGAAAATTGGCTGTACAACCCGTCGTCCGCAAGGCAGAACTCTTGCGAGGGGGGTGCACTGAAGAAGAAGCCCAACACATCAACGGTAGATCTTTACTCGCTCTTGCGAGTGGAATCACTCATGGTTTTGGCTGTGTGTTATTTCCAGAGGGGACAAGTCACGATAATTCTCACATGATTCGGTTTCGTACGGGGCCATTTCGAACTGTACTTGCAGCCGCAGCCTTGGCGAAAGCCAACGACCTTCCGATGCCCACCCTGCTTCCCGTAGGGCTCCATTACCGCCGCCGAGAATACTTCAGGACCGACCAGTACATTGAATTTGGAACGCCAGTTACAATCCCAGAAGAAACGATTCCTGATGAATTGGTAGAGGCTGTTGGCAAAGGCAGTTGGGTTGAGCCGCCAGCAGAGATTGTTTTTGCAGTACGTGATAAAATCCAAGAACGCCTCCCAGCATTTACCGCGAATACCGCTTCATGGGAAGAGCATCGAGCATTGCATTTACTTGCTCATTTGGAGGCCAAAGCTGGAAAATCAAATCTTACTACATGGCAAGAAGAGGTTCATGCAGCACGGGCTGTTAAACAGCAACTTGTACAAGGACAAGAGCAACTACCTCCGCTTCCGCTTGAAGGGGAGCGGATAAACCAAGCAAAGTCAGCAGTAGAAATTTTGGAACAACACGGACTTGATGGGCGGGACCTCAATACAACAGGAAGAGGCCTTCGTCGGGCAAATCCTCTTCACTTGTTTCCCTTTTTATTAAGGGCTTTTTTGTTTTTAGCATTCTTACCGTTTACGCTGACTTCCTTGGGATTCCAAGTTGCACTTGGCAGGATTCTCGGCGACTCTACGGACGAAGGCCTTGACGCTCGGACCAGTTACCAATTCCTTGCAGCCTTCTTTGGCTCTATTCTCGTTTGGCCAATTGTCGCTGCGCTATGGTTGGGAGGAGGGGTCCTTTTCCATGAAGGCATTACGAATACGATTGGATTTGATTGGCGTCTCGTTTTGGGCGATTCTGATGGCATGCGCATTCTTACCCTATGCTTGTTCTATGTGGGGCTGTTTCCTGTATTCTGGTTCAGTGGAAAGACATTCTCTTGGACCTGGGATGATTTTGTAGATGGACGCAAGGCATGGCGGCGGCAAACCATGAAACACAGCGTTCACAGTGAACTCATTAAGCACCTCAATGAGCTTTTAGAACATCACGATTAACGTCAGAACCGAAAGGGTTCGGTTCAAACGGGAGGAAGTCTTGGGCGTAACATGGCCCCCGATGATGTAGCCGAACAACTCAAAGAGTGGTTCACAGAAGAGCGCCTCACCGTCAAAGCACAAAATGATCCTAGGGCAAATGCACATTTCCTTGTCCGCTATCCTGGTGGAAAACAGGGACATATGTTTGCAGTTGTCATTCCTAAGGGAAGGGATTTGGTTGCTTTATCCAGTATGACCCGAGTCGATGAAGGGCAGCAACAAGAAATGAAGGAACATATGGATGATGGCGAGAGTGATTGGGGCGAATGGATACATGAAAGCCGCTTGCATCTGATCCGTTCAGGGGTTGACTGGGTCATCCACATGGGCCATCAGGACGAGAAAAAACCGGGGCCACTCCAAGCGTTTAACGTAAGTTTGCCGATTTGGTTTGATGGTTTGAGCAAAAACGAATTTATGAATGGCCTTCGTAAATTATGGCTTGCTAAATTGGCCTTGATTCATGAAATAAAATATTCGTACGGGCCAGGTGTTGGAAAACCGGGTCCAGTTGATGACTGGCAGAAGGCAAAAGACGGGCAACAAAAAACTCCAATGGATTTGAGCGAGACAAATACGCCAAAAATCGAATACGATGAAAAAATGTCTTTCGGCTCAGGATTTGACCCATCAGAGTGGGCATAAATACCGCAATTTCAAATCTCCTAAATCCGATTAGAAAACGGGGCACTGGTCCTCTTTGATAGAGACCGAAAGGGGGCGCGGTTAAGTAGGAAGACACGCACCGATTGCTTGTTCTTTCATTAGAGGTGGCCCCATGAATCAAAAAACAAAGTCAATCAGTCTTGCAGCAATCATGTTTTTGTCAGTTATGTCAAGCATGCTCATGGCAAGCGTCAGCGTTGCAGCAAGTACAGTCGTTATCACAGAAGCAGTACAGATTGTTGACGGTGGTACGGCTTCCGATTCGCAAGCTGCCGTCGGTTCGGACAGTTCAGGAAACGTCCACGTTATTTGGACTCGAAACAATCAACACCTCTACTATTCAATGCTCTCGCCGCGCGGAGAAACGTTAATTGATGCCACACAAATAACAAATCCGGGATTGCACAAGATTTGGCACCCTGATATGAAAGTCGATGAACTTGACCGAGTTCACATCGTTTGGGCAGATAAATCCGGGCAGCACGCCATCATGTATACCGCCCTTAACCCGTGGGCTTCACCAATGGACGGTATGGCTTCCGACGATGGAACGATTACCGCCATTGATGACACGATCATCTCTCGCCGGTCACAAAACCGCGATTGGCCAGCTCTTGACATCGACAGCCAAAACAACATTCACATCGTTTGGGAAGACAATTATGACGAACTCGGAAAGTTCTACAACCAACCTCAAATTTACTACTCCATGATTCAACCTGATATCGCTTCAGGCGCAATAGTAACACTCTTCGACGACACCCTCCTCACTCCAATCATCGGACACAAAGGACACCCCGATGTCGTCGTAGATGCAAACGATTACGTTCAAATCGCTTGGGATGATACTCGTGGCGGAAAGGTAGAACTGTCGTTTATCGTAGATACATCCGGTTCAATGTACACTGAATGGGCTGATATTTGCACCGTTGTTTACGGTGGAAACTTTGCTTCTGGACAATACTTCCAAGGAATCAAACCTATGCTTGAAGTTGCCAACATGACCGTGTATGAAACCATCTACGGTTTGGGCAACACTCTGCCGGGCGCTGCAAGTTCCGGAAACTGCCAAGGATACAACCAGAACTCTGGGCCAAGGACAACACCACTTGGACAAACTCCCGGCGACGACTCCGGTGGAATCCGCAAACTCCCAGGTACCGTATACAATGGCAATACTTACTCCGGCTACTCCGGTGAGGACTGGGGCCCCGGTTCTAACTGGGCCTGTCTTTCATGGAAGGACGCTCAAGGAAACGTTCCTGGCAACCCCCCAACCGGTTCAGACCACCGCTGGAACCCTAACGCCACAAAGATCGTCATCCCAGTTTCTGACGAGGGACCAAAGGACGGCGACCCGTCTCAACAAGCTGATGACAAATCCTCAATTCAAGAGGCTCACGACAACTGTCTTCTTGCCGGAGTTATCCCAGTCGGTCTTTACGGCCAAGGATACGGTGGAGCAGGAAACATCCAATCTCACTTCATGGACTTGGTTCAATGCCCGAACGGCATCGTCTCCACTCAAACTCGAAACTGCCCCGGTAACACACTTGCAAACACCGATGCAGGTGGACAAGCCTACGAGTTCCCTTCAGGAAACGGGCAAAACCAAATGGCGCTTCTCGTTGAAGCAATGGTCTACATTTCCACCAACAACTCTCGTGAAATCTACATGACCGTTCTTGACCCCTATGCAAAGATGAACAACGACCCAGGATTTGTTCCCGGAGCGGCAGGCCACTCCGTACAAGGCCAAACCTACATGGAAGATACAGGACCCGCTGCAGACGGCCACTTGGTAGTTGTAAACGACACCAGAGTGACGATCGATGACGCCTATTCTTTCCACCCCTCAATCGGAGTTGACATGCAAGGCAACACACACATCGCATGGATGGATGGACGTGATTACGGATTTGAAAAGGACACCAACTATGAGGTATACTATACCAAACTGCGACTTCAAGGAGCAGGAGTTTGGGACGGTGCTGAAGAAGGATTGTCAACCTACGCCATCAAGAGAATTAACGACGTCGCCATCTCCAATGTAGAAGGAAAGAACGGCCTTCCACCGGCCTCTCCATACGCAGGCAACTCAGTGTTCCCATCGTTGCTCACCGACGACCAAAACAACATCCACATTGCGTGGGTTGATTCGGGCAACACCTCAGCGAATGAAGAAATTATGTACGTTCGGTTGAATCAAACCGACTTGACGGGCGATGGTTTGACTGCTCTTGATGAGTGGGAAGCGATTCCAGTTACGTCTTGGAATTCCAACAAGTTAGGGCCCAATAGTGGGCGACAACCGAGTATCGGTATGCCCCCGGCCTTCTCCAATGATTTGGGAAGTGGGGCTCATTTGGCATGGTCTGATACCAATAAGTGCGGCGATGATGGCAACAACAATCGATTCACGATTTGTTATTCTCACGTGCTTACTGGCCAAGTTGACCTTGAATACGATGAAGGGGAGACCTTCTACCACGTGATTGAACCAGGAGAGCAAACCATCTACAACATGACCATGAACAACTCGACCCCGGGTCCGAAGGACTTGGTGGCTGATACCTACGGCTTGAACATCTCCGGAGTTCCATTGAACTGGACTGCCAATCTCTACTTCGCATCCAACCACTCAAGCATCTTCCCAGATACGCCAATCTTCTTGGAAGGCGGTGAAGACATCCGTTTCTACATGCGTGTCCAAGCACCTTCAATTTACCAGGCGAATGGAGACGAACTCGCAGAGATTGAAGTCACAGCGCAGTCCTACAAGGACCCAGCAATCCAAAACGACATTACCACCCTTACGTTGATGGACGTCGTTCACGGCATTAATCTGGATACATCACACAGCATGGCTGATATTGAACAAGGACAGACGGCGATCTTCTCGATTACGATTACCAACACAGGAAACGTCAACGACGCCTTCTTGTTCTGGGATTCCAATAGCCTTGAAGGACAGCAAGAGTGGCTTCTACCATTTGGATGGCAAATCAATTTCCCAACCCGCGTAGAGCTTGACCCCGGGCAATCCGTGACGAAGAATTTGGAAGTCAGTGTGCCAACTACTGAAGACCCCGGAGCATTCGTGATCTATGTCAAAGGATGGTCTGAAGGCGAACCGATTAAGTCGGTTGAAAAAGGAACATACGACATCCTTGAACTGAGTGTTTTCGTCTCTATACGTTCAACAGGAAACATTGAATTTGCGATTGATGATACAAGTTCGTATGTTCTTCCGGGTGAATGCGCATCTTACGAGATCGACATCACCAAGAATTACGATTCGGGAGATTTGGTATTCGTAACACCTGGCGCACCAGAGGTGAAGCCAGATGGCATCAACTCAGATGCTTGGACCATTGAAAATTGGGTTGTTGATGTTGACTTTACCGATGCATCAAATGACCCCGATGCAGCTCTCGGCGTACCGATCCCTTGGACAATCTCAGGTTCAGATGAATACGTAACGAAGACCGTTAGCGTTGATGTATGTGC
>MDTC01051689.1_pt1 | contig 11410 bp, 5 predicted proteins | sample 811181 | NCBI WGS metagenome assembly MDTC01 (sample SAMN05326644, study PRJNA326480) | marine metagenome | isolation source: seawater | place: Pacific Ocean: North | collected 2011 | reverse complement strand
GTATCAATGTTAATTTCATTCGAGGAAATATTAGTGATGTAAATTCTAAATTCGTTTAAAGATTGATTATTAAAGATATTTAAATTTCCATTATTTTCGCTAGCATCAATTCTTTGGGCATGCATCAAGGAATTATCATAATTCTTGTCAGTTTCTTGATCAAATCTAGCTTTAAACATAGTACTTTGATTTTTTGAATATGAAATTCCCTCGCCTGAAATTTGATCTCCTCTAAACACTGTTTGTGCATTATTAGCATTTCCAATATCTACTGCTACAGAAATATAACGTAAATGATCAGATCTTTCTCCATTCAAAGACAACTCAAAGTCTAAATCTTCTATACCTTTTCCTGCTGGAAGACTGACAGGAATTCTTATTAGCTCTGTTGTGTTTCCGCCAATTACTTGATTGCTCTGATCTGATGCAGAAAAAATAAAATTATTTTCTTCAACATATGTCGTACCTGCAGTATCCGCATCATATGTAATATCAGCTTTAATATTTGAAACGTTTATAAGACTGTTTGCAACATTAATTACATGTAACTCCCAATCACCATTTATTTCTTCATGAACAAAAGTAGATAAAGATTCATTAGGCTTAAAAGAGCCTATATAAGGAGCAGAACCTTCATAAATAAATGTTGACGCATCTTGGCTGAAAATTGTATTTGTAAAAGTGTTTGAATTGGAGCTTATACATTGACCGACATTAGAACATTCTGCATTTTGCTGATCTCCTCCCATAAGCAATACCCTTGTTTTATTTGGGCTTACCAATAATAAGTTTGTATAACGCAGATGATCAGATCTATTACCGCTCAAGCTGACCGTTAATTTTACATCAACAACTTTACCATTAACATCAAAGTTTAAAGGGTATACATTATATGAGTAGCCATCTGTATTTGTAGAAGGATTTATTTCAACACTTTTTGTAGAGCGATTGTTGACTGTGATATTTACAGTTGAGGTATTACTGTCATCTGTTCCATCATTTGCTTTGAATGTAAAACTATCGCTACCGCTAAAGTTGGTATTCGGCGTGTAGGTCACAACAGCACCATTAAGGCTTGTTGAACCATTAGATACGTCACTTACAATACTATAAGTTACACTATCACTTTCAATATCAGTTGAAGTCAGTGTTATATCTAACGCTTGATTTGTAACTGCGGTTGCTGATTGATTTGTGGTTACAGGCGCATCATTTACACTTGAAATGACTATATTTGCATTTACTGCACCAGTAATGACAGTTCCATCACTTACTGACCAAGAGAATGAATCATTACCATGGACGTTTAAATTTGGTGTATAGGTAATAATTAAATTGTTTGCTGTTAAACTACCATTGCTAGCATTTGATGTAAATGTAATAGCTAAATCATCATTATCAACATCTGAAACATATGATGATAAATCAATATTCAATGCAGTGTCTTCGTCCGTAGTAAAGCTATTTGGATATAGTCCTGTAGGTATATTGTCATCAAAAGTAACACCTTCGTTAGTTCCATGACGTGAATTTCCAGATTGATCTTGAAAATTATCTTCAAAATTCCAATAACCATAAAGATCGCTACTTGCAAGATTTAAAGCATTCATTCCTATTCCAACATTATACAAATCACTCACCTGAGCATCGCTTAAGGCAACATCCCACATCGCTACTTCATCGATAAAGCCCGTGAAATAATATTGTCCACCACCACTTAAATGTCCAATTGAAAAAGGTGTATTGGTAGAACTGCTTGCATCATTTATATTCCCAGAATGATTAGCAAAATTGTCTAAAACTCCGTTGATATAAAGCTTAACCTTTTGGCCATCATAAACACCTACAAGATGGGTCCATTCTGAAATGTTAGCTATAGATGAAGAGTATACAATTTTTTCGCCATTATTAGTTGAAACAGCCCAACTCCAACCTAATTGACCATTCCATGCGCTACTATCTTTATTTAAATACATTCCATATTGTCGGGTGGTCCAATTTGAATTAGTACCTTTAGCTATAACAGTTGCAGCTGACTGTTGACTAGATGTATTAGGTGCAACCCAAGTCTGAACCGTTATTACGTCTTGTCCTGATAAATCTCCCTTGGTTCCAAGACTTACTCTCGAGCTACCATTAAAGAGTCCACTTTTGTCATTTTCAGCAAATGGGTCTCCAACAGCAACTGTTGGACTATCATTAACAGCATTAACTGTTATAGTAATTGACGAAATATTACTATCAAAAGTACCATCGTTTGCTTTATAAGTAAATGTTTCAACACCGTTCCAATCCTGATTGGCATTATACGTTAAAATATTAGCGTCAATTGAAAAGGTTCCATTTTGAGGCGTAGTAACAAGACTATATGTTAAAGCATCACCATCTGCGTCACTTCCTAGCAATGTTATACCAACATTTCTATTCGATGATCTATTTTCATCAATTGTTTCATTTATATCCTCTGTAGTTGGAGGATTATTAACATTTATTGAGCCAGGTATATCAGATGAATAGGAAAACCCAACTTCACCTATCCCATTATTATTATTTCCAGAGTGATCTATAATATTTGAACCTTCATTTGCATTGAATTGATAATACATTTTCATGCTACTCTCCAAGATACCTGTTGGTGAACCAGTTGAAAATAGAGTTGAGATTTGATTACTATTCAAGGAATTATCCCACAAAACAAATTCATCCATTAATCCATTTAAACGTTGAAAATCACCAATAAACGCAGCACTCCCAATATAAGCATCACTATTAGCAATATTATTGAAAGATACACTATGGGATTTGTCAAGACTACCATTTACATAAAAATCTACAGTATTATTATTTTTAACAACTACGAAATGATTCCAATCGGCGTTATTGGCTAAACTAAAATTTGAATAAACAGGATTGTCTTGTGTACCGTCTGAGAACGTAAAATCTAAGGTACCAGCGTTACTTGAAGCGCTTCTCGGATGCACTCTCAAAGCAAATCCAGGAGTTGTTGAACCAAAAATAGATCTTATTATACCATGAACCTTTCCATCAGGATCGTTACTCATATCAATTTTTAAAAAAAATGATAGAGTAAACTCGTTTGAAAATACTTCTCCAGCAGGATTAATCTTTATACCTTTTCCACCTAAGGATGAATCAAATTTACCGGAAACTTCATCTGCAGATGAAACATTTATTGACACTGTAGCAATATTACTATCTAAAATTCCATCATTTGCTGAATAGGTAAAGGAATCACTTCCACTAAACCCTGAATCAGGACTATATGAAATTGTTGAAGTTCCAGTAAAAGCAATAGTCCCGTTTGATGGATTTGAATTTATACTATAAGTAAGATTGTCATTTTCTTCATCTGAACCGTCAAGTTCTATCGATACAGCCTGCTCATATATTGTTGAAGCAGTAATATTATTAACGGTTGGCGCTGTATTATCAGTTTCATAAATCTCTATAGTTAACCCTCCTGAGTTGTCGCTATAACATTGAAAGCTATAATTACAATCTTTAAATGCAAATGTTTGAGTATTATCATTTCCTTGAAAATAATAATAATAAACATGCGAGGAATTGTACTGATCAGGATTTGGTCTAAGAGACTGTCTAATATTTATGTCATTAAACATCCAAGAGTCATTATTAGAAGTTGCTACCCATGGCTCTGGATTTGTCCAACTGGCATTACTGCTAATATATGCTGCATCTATTCTATTACCACTAGCATATGAGCCATCCCCAGATACTTTCAAATAATAATTTTTATTACTAACTAAAACGTTTTGTGTAGTAATTGTATTGTTTGATGTAAAATCAATAGAAACTTGTTCAACAAACGTATCATCTGAAGATCCTAAAATTGAAAATGTATTATCACTTTCATCAAAAACTGAACCTGCGCCAGCATCATAAACTCTAACTACATATCCATCTCCAGGGGTGAGATTTGATGGCACCGTCCATGCAAAAGAATCAACATCACCAGCATCTCCACTAATATCTAGTATTTTACTTCCATCTTTTCTTAATTCTATACCAGTGTTAGAAAAGCCATTATTCCATGTTATATTATAAGTGCTATTAATAGATAACTCTTCTCCTCCGTTTGGAAACGTAAGTTCAATCGATTCACTAACTGTAACTGTTGCTGTAGCAGTATTACTATTTAAGCTACCATCTGTTGCTCCGTATGTAAATGTATCAGTTCCTGAAAATCCAGAATTAGGTAAATACTCAACCTGATTATTGCTGTGTAAAGTAAGTGTTCCATTTGATGCTCCTGCAACGATAAAATACGAAAGAGCGTCACCATCTACATCTGTTGCATCAAATTGTAAATCTACTGCATCGTTAAAATTAGTATTAGCAGAAATATTATTTGCAACTGGAGCATCATTTATCGCAGTAACAGTAAGTGTTACTGTTGCAATATTAGAATCCTGTGAACCGTTGTTTGCTTTATATGTAAACGAATCTGAACCATTATAGTTTTGGTTAGGGGTATATGTTACATTGGAGCCTGAAATACTACTTAATGACCCGTTTGATGGATTAGAAACTATACTATATGTTACACTCTCTCCTCCCGGCGAGCTACCATCTAACTGAATAGTAACTGAAGAGTCTTCATTAACTGTTGATGATATATCATTTGCTTCTGGCGCGTTTGCCACCAAATCAAAACAACAAATACTTGACGAAGTGTTGGATGCAACGTTGGAAATGACTTTAAATCCTATGTTATTTGTTGGATTAGAATTTGTAGTATTTAAAAAATATGACGTTCCAATATAGCTTGATTCTAAAGTTTGAATAATATTGGTGTCGTTATTTTGAATAACGGCAATTTGTACTGGCTGTTCAGCGTGTGTATTTGTCCATTCAAAAGAAATTTGTTCTCCTTGAACTACAGTATTTCCAAAACTAGAATTTGTTATGGATATTTGCTGATTCATTACAGAAAAAGCATTAAATGAGACTGCAGCATTTCTATTTGCAATAATACTTACTGATTTTGTTTGAGTATATTTTTCTAGCCCTCCGCCAAGTAAATCTACTTTAATAGGAATAGTGCCAACAGCTAATCCATCTCTTGAGTATGAAGCTGAGCCGTTTATAATTGGAACCGTAGTGGGTTGACCATTATTAAGTGTAACTCGTACTGCATCTATATCAGCAATTTGATTTTCAGAAGCTTCTATACTAAGTTTGTTATCTAAATCACTTTCATTTTTAACTCTAAAATTTCTAAACACATCATCTGATTTAACAACATCTGTTTTTATTTCTTTATTCTTTAAAGGTGTTAATTCAAAATCGTCTTCATCTAGTTTGACTTCGACATCAATGTCATCTTCAGTTTCTGAGCTTTCCTCATAAGTTTGTTTTTGAATAGTAAGGTTTACCCCGCCGAATTGTTGTGTTTTTTTATCATCACATGACTGTATAAAAATAAATAGTGTTAAAAGTATTAGAAATTTTTTCATATTAGAGAAAATACAATAAAAACTATATAATTTTGAAAGGAAAATTACTCAAATTCAAATTTCTCAACATCTTTATCGTTCGTTCGACTAGCAGTTGATGTAACTGAAAATCCAGTAGTTGCTGTACCATTCCAAGGAAAAAGTCTTAAAACATACCATCCACCATCTCCACCGGTATAATTAATACTTTCGTTATTTCCACTTACGGCTGAAGAAGCAACTTGAGTAAAAGATACGTTTGAAGAATTTGGATTATTTACTTTATACAAATATAAATCAACATCCCCTGTACCTCCAGAAGTTGAAACATTTATACTGCTCATTGACGTGGACCATAAATATTTTGATCCCGTTCCTCCGCCACTTCCAGTTGGATTAGGGTCAGTCCAACCACCTAAAGTAACATTTGAAAAAGAATTATTCATTGACCATCCAGAAATACTAAATGATTCTGAAGAGTCTACACAATCATCGGTACCAGCTTCACAAACTCTAATTTTTTTTGTTTCTCCTGATGGGAAATTAGCACCATCCGAACCATTTAGAAGGGGAATAAGTGCGTTGATACTATTACCGCTAAAAGAATTTGATGGATAAAACATATATGAACATTGACCAGGAGGTAATTGTGCACAAATAGTTGAATCACTTTGACCAAAGCCTTGAACAATATTTACTGGTTGATTATGATTCGTGTCATACCAGTATACATCAACATCTCCAGAAAATTCTCCCCAATAAATCGAAATATGAAAATCCCATCCTAAAAGAAATTGATTACCTTCACCTCCTCCGGCGCTATGACCAACAGTTACGTTTACATATCTATCATCTTGTCCGCCTGTCAGGCTAAATGTAGCACTATCAGCAAAAGAGTTTGAAATGGTAGATTGAATTCTTACTTTAACTGCTTCTCCTTGTGATGCAGATTGAGTATTCCAAGTACCAGAAGTACCGACATAGTCATTAGCTAGTGTGGAAGTTTTCACCCAAGTTCCACCGATAATATCCCAACGTTCTATATTAACAGGTTGATCTGCGTGCGTATTTGTCCAGGAAAGTATGATGTCATCACCGATATCGTATGTTGAATCTAAACTTGAAGTAAAATTTATTGTTTGGCTAGTTACAGTAAATGCGTTAAAAGATGCTGAAACATTTTGATTTTCTACAATTGTAACTGATTTTGATTGCGTATATTTATTAACACCTCCACCAAGCAAATCAACTCTAACAGAAATAGTTCCAACTGGTAATCCAGATCTGGAATAAGAAGCAGTTCCATTAACAATATTTACAGTGACAGGTGCTTCACCGCTTAAAGTAATTCTAACTTGATCTACATCAGCTAGCTGTGAAGATGTACGATTATTTTCTAAAAAATTAATTAAATCATCTGATGGTTGAACAAAGGATAATGTTAAACTTCCAAACTTATTCTTTTCATACATTTCGATATCTTGACATGATGAAATAAAAACAAAAAGGGTAAACAATAATACTGTTTTTCGTAAAATCATATCTACGGGATAGTAATTCCTATGTCAACTCCACCAGTAGGGTCTGAACCTCCACCGCCGCCTCCACCGCCTCCAGCAGCAGCAAGAACAACAACCAGAAGTAACACTAGAATTAATGTCATATTAGAACCACCGTCATCTTTTTTACTTGATGCTTGTTGTTGTGAGGGCACTCTTGTAGGTTTTGGTTTAGCAACTGGCTTTACCTGTGATCTTGGTTTTGAAGTCCTCACAGTTTTAGTTGAGGATTTTGAACTACCTTTATCAACAGTCGATGAAACTTGCGTATTTTTTTTGTCTAACTTAAGAGAAATTTTGGCAAAATCACTATTTTCAACTCCATCAAAAACCTGGAAAATAATATCATCCTCATCTACTCCTCTAGTATTTTTGTAACGATATTTACTTTTTGTTCCACGTACTTTTTCTAGTGATCCAAAAGGTTGTTTATAAACCTTTACACTCAACCTTGAATCATCAATAACATCTGGATCCCTTCCTTCTAAATCAATAATAAACTCTTCGGAAAATGAACCATTATACGACCTACTGATTGCTGAAGGTTTTTGATTAGTAACTTCTATTAGAATCGTAGCTGTATTACTTCGAGCTCCGTTTGAATCTTCTGCTCTATAATTAAACGTATCTTGGCCAACAAAACCTCTGTTTGGTCTATAGGTAAATTTATTGTCGTCATTAGAGCTTAATCTTCCGTTAGCAGGATTTTTGGTAACAAAATACTTTAATTTATCACCATCCTGGTCTTGACCTTGGAAAAAATCTTCATAATCTGTATCATGTAACATTTTGACATCAAAACTCCTCGCTACTGGAACTTTATTTACCTTTGTAATTTGGAGATTAAATACTACTTCATCGCTGTATTCAGCTCCATCAAAGACTCGATAGCTAAACTTATCAGATCCAGTAACATTTCTGTTGGGAGTGTATGTAAATTGTCCTGGTACCATATTATTTGTATAAAGTTTACCTCGAAGAGGTTGACTTAAAATCTCATAAACTAATTTGTCTCCATCACTATCGCTTCCTTTTAAAATAAAAGTTTTTTCAGAATCTTGTCTAACTCTTTCTAATCCACTTTTAGCAACAGGTTTAGTATTTGAAACTTTAATTGAAATTGTTTTCACCTGACTTCGAATAGCAAATCCATTTTTGTCGATGTAGCTTACAAAGTAATCAACACTGTCTGTACCAGTAAATGTACGATTTGGAGTATATATCAATTTATTTCTATTGGTTATTCTTACTTGTCCATTAGTTGGTTGACCAGTAATTTGAAAAGTTAAATCGTCAGCTTGAATATTTTTATCTCCAACAACAGCTGATAAAAAGGATATAATATCTTTTCCATGCTTTCCTGAAATAGAAAGGTTTTTAATAACTGGAACTGCAGCACGATTATCAAGACTGTTTACGTTTAAAATGGGTTCTCTATTAAATTTATCCATTAATAAATCTGCTAATTGACTAGTTAGTTCACTTTTGATGGACTGCCCTCTTTCTCTAGTGTTTCTTCCTTTAACATCAATATAGCGTGTACTGTTGATTTCATTTCCAGTTTTCACTTCTACTAAAGTTAATCTAACTTCAAACTGAGTAGCAGAGCTTCTTTGATCAACTTCGGTTATTGAAACATCTCTAAGCAGTTTTAAGTCTGTAGTAGTAAGTCTACCTAGTTTATCTGCAGCAGTACCAGATGTAACATCATCTACCATTTCCTGCAAACTCTGTTCTTTAGAAGCTTCAAAAAAACTGGACCAACTTGTAGCTTGAAATGTCTGATTCCAGCCAGCATTATCTGTTAAGAGAATAACATCACTTAATGCTTCTTTTAAATAATTATCAAAGGATCTGTTGTAAATGACATTTCTTGATCCTTTAAATTCAAGTTTGGGTGATTCATCGTTGATTGAAATGACAAGAGTTTCAAACTGCGCGAATAGTGAAGTGTTTATTGAAATAATTAGTAATAATATTTGTAAAATTTTTTTCATTTTTTTGAATCAGATAAAATATAATTAAAAAAAAGATAATTTTTTAAAAAATTAAATTATTTTTGATATTTTCTGAAAGGGTTGTACCCTCCCTTTTAAGGTTTTTCTTTAACTTGTCTAGAGCCTCGTCATAACCTATGTAAGATAACCCTTTAATATTTGGAATTTGAAGTGTAAAAAGAGTGTATCCATTTAAATTATCAATTAAAGATATACTTACCTCGTCCAGCAAATGTATATATGTATTAGTAAAAGTATTCATCTTTCTCTCGTAATCAAGAGCTTCAACTCTTAGACTGTACATTGCATCATCATTATTTTTTAGTTGAACTGAAATTGAGTTAGTTAAAACATTATTAAAGGTTTTGAGAACTGCGTTTTCTATATCAGTATTTTCAAAGTTATGTTCAAAGTTCATAACAAGCGGTTCAGGTTTTATTGTAAAACTAAATTTTGGATTATCAAGATTTAGATCTTGAAAAATATAATGGGTTGAGATTGTACTATTATAATTCAACGTAATAGAAAGTGGAACAAATGAAGAGTTTTTAATATCTGAATTAATAGGTACAAGTATTTCTCCCATAGAATTAAAATAATATTTATTTGTTTTTTGAAAAAAATTGATATCAACAGAACTGTTTATTACGTTCAATTTTGATGAATTTGAAAAAAAAGAAATCTTAAGACTGTTTGGCCTATTTTCATAAATCGAATATGGTAAAGTATAGCCAAACTTTGGCCTAATTGATGTCAATGATTTCATATACTGATTTTTTAAATCATTTTTTGCACTGCTTACTTTTCTTTGATAGCTAGGATCAATAAGTCCAAAATAATTTCCATCTATTTTTTCATACAATGAATTTATGTAAGACAAATAATCGTATAATACTGCAAAATCATTTGGATTTAATGAATCAAATTCTGCCAAAGATGAAATCAATGAAGATTGTTGTTTATTTGAAAAGGTACGTTTATTTAATTTAATAAGCGTATAATACTGAGAATCACATTTTCCTTGTGAAATAAGCTCATATTCAAATCCTTGTATTCTTGAAGATATATCTAATCGAAAATTCATATCCTCTTCAAATTGCGAAGTTGAATTCTTTAACTTTTCTTTCATTTCTACATTATAACTTGAATTAACATTAGAGTATATTGAAGAAGAAAGATTAGATATTGCTCCTCTTAAAGTTTCTTGAGAGATTTTTTTTATTTTAGACTTTCTACTTAGATCTTGTACAGAAAAACCATACCAATAGTTATTATCATTTGAGTTTGACTCAAAAATGGATTGGCAATCTTGTGCACTGCTTAAAGAAATAAACAGCGCACAATAAATTGCATGCTTTATGAATTGCATTATTTAATATTAAATCTCGCCAGAAGCTTTTCTAGCTCTCAACTTAGCAATTTCATCATCTAAGTCTTCTAATGCATTTTCAGCTGCTTCTAACTGTTGTTGGGCTAAAAGAGCTTTTCTTTTGGCCTCATATTTATCAGCGAGCATTTCAAAATCAAAAGTTGTTAATACATATACATCCATTCTACCATCAGGCGTTCTGCAAGGTTTACGCTTTAACACTCTAAACCCTTCTACTTTTCCATCTACTACAGATTTAAAAGCAGCAGAAAAGAAGTTTGCATCATTTTCTGGCAATCCAGAATCAATCATCACATCCTTGATAAGTCCTTCAACGAATGCTTCTTCCGCAGCAGCCATTTGTGTTCTAGCAACATTTTCAGCTCTTAAGACTGCAGTGTTATAATCTCTACCGTTTCCTGAATAAGCAAATGTATTTGTTGGAACTTCAAGTACCCATTCTGGCATACATCCCATATCATTCGAAGCAGATGTTTGAGCAGATGGAGTTGATACGCTTGGACTACTTGATCCGCATGATATGAAAAGAAAAAGTGCTAATGTCATTATAATATTTTTCATAGTTACCTCAATAATATTATTATTTTTTACCAATTTTAATCCCTTTTGCTATAAAATAAAAGTGTTTTGTTCTATCAATTAAGCAATATGTCTAATAGAATAACCAATAAAAAGTCTCATATCAACTTCGACTAACACAAAGTCTGTATCGTAAAGAGAAAAACAATTATTACAGCCAATGTGATATGTTTCATGCATTTCCCCGTCCTTTACCTTCTCCGTATCAAATGAAAAGAAATATAAACTGTGCATCTTCATTGGAAGATTGCAGATCATACATGTGTTGTTATAATAAATTTGTTCTATTTTTTTGTATTCTTTTGAATTTGGATTAAATAAGTGTAGCATCATATATAGGTGTTCCTTTCCCTGTTTAATTTTTGATTAAAGTTTTGCGGAGAATTGGTGATAAAAATCAGAAATATC
>MDTC01014357.1_pt1 | contig 11411 bp, 7 predicted proteins | sample 811181 | NCBI WGS metagenome assembly MDTC01 (sample SAMN05326644, study PRJNA326480) | marine metagenome | isolation source: seawater | place: Pacific Ocean: North | collected 2011 | reverse complement strand
TTCTGCTCGTTGCGTCTCCTCCAAAAATTCCAATCAAAGGATTGGTGAGGTCATCATTTGTAAAATCATTAAGAGTTTCTAGGGTAATCAAGCTTCTTGCATTGGTAATACCGTCGTAATTGTTTGCATTTTGAGAAGTGCCTGAGGAAGTACTATTTTCAGCAGTTGATGTTAGAAGACTTACTATCTGGTCTGGTGTTAGGCTCGTATCATAATCAATTAATAAAGCTGCTAATCCTGCTACAAATGGAGTAGCCATTGATGTTCCGCTATATGTTTCATAACTGTATCCATCGTTTCCAGCAATTGCAGATTTAATGCCTTCTCCTGGTGCAGTAACATAATTAATGGAAGGTCCGGAACGGTTTGAGAAATCAGTAAGGTTTCCACTTTGATTGACTGCCCCTACAGCTAATCCATAATTGGCGGCATTGCTTGCAGGATTCGCAGGGGAAGCCCCCCCATTGTTACCAGCTGCCATGACGACAGTTACACCAAGATTTGATGCATTAGCAATTGCATTCTGCATAGCTTGACTATTCACGCCGCCTCCCAAAGAGAGGTTGATTACATCAACATTCCTACTAGCAGCAAAATTAATTCCTGCAATAATGTCTGAGGTGTATCCCGTTCCGTCAGCGCCGAGTACTTTAACTGGCATAATGTTGGCGCCATAGGCGGCACCTGTAATACCAAATCCATCATTCTCGCCTGCAATGATTGCTGCAACATGAGTGCCATGATTATTAAGATCTTCGGCAATATTGTCATTATTGACGAAGTCATAACCTTCTACAATTCTGTCTTTGAATTCATTATGAGAGTAATCAATTCCGGTATCAATGACTGCGACTGTCGTTCCACTCCCTGTTGCCCCTGAAAAGCTTCCACTGGGTTCCCAGACTGCAGGAATATTGATATTATTTAAAGCCCATTGATCGTCTCCGGGTAAAGTTGTTGTAGGCAAGTTGATATTAAACTGTTTTTCAAAAGCTGCTTCTGCATTGATCAGACCATATCCATCTTCTAAACTGAATCCTGATGGGGGAGAGTAAGATTCTGTTGCCGATAATATATAAGTTCCAGCGTACAGTTCTCGGTAGGAATTAACATCCAAATAATGGAGGCCTGATTGAGTTGCTTCAAAGCCAACTATTTTGCTGTCCCGAGTTGAAGAATTATGATCATCATTCATTCTACTAAAGAATCCATTGGGATCATAAAGTGTTAAATATGGGTCAGACAGTGTTATTCCAGTTGCTGAGAATTCATAAGTTCTTCCAGCTGTGAGGTTGATTGAAAAGAGATCATGATCATCAGGGTTCTCAAGATCTCCTTGTGCTGAGCCATTTACTGCGATCGTTCCACTTGTTGCAGGTGTATTGCCATAATCGTCTGATGGCGGTGCAGGTATCAATACGCTTTGTGTGAATACAACCTCGTCAAACTCTTCTCCGTCGATATAACGCACCTTGCCTCTAATTAAGGCATTTTGAAGATTAGATCCTATCGCTATTTGTGAAGTGGATGCGATATCTGTCCATTCCTGACCTTCATTGATTGATTTTTGCCAGATGAAGGATGGTTGATCGGAGCCATTACCATCGGGGTCATCTGAGGTCCTCGCAAGAGAGAGGATTTCACCTAAAGCAGGTGTACCGCTGATAATGTATGTGGCGTCTCCATCATCAACTTTTGGTGGCTCAACTTCTGTAGCTGATAATATGTAAGTTCCAGCGTACCGTTCTAGATAGGACTTAACATCCAAATAATGGAGGCCTGACTGTGTTGCTTCAAAATCAACTATTCTGCTGTCACTAGTTGAAAAATCGTAATCATCATTGATCCTACCAACTGATCCATCGGGATTGTAAAGTGTTAAATATGGATCAGACAGTGTTATTCCGGTTGCTGAGAACTCATAAGTTTTTCCAGCTGTGAGGTTGATTGAAAACTGGTCATTATCAGTTAATTCCTCAAGTTCACCCTGTACGAAGCTGTCAACAGTGATTAATTCACTTGTTTCGCGCGTGTCTCCATAATCATCTTTTGAGGCTTCTCCGATATATCCATCTCCATTGAAGTCTCTTTCAAAGATGTCTTCAAACCCCTCGTTTGCAAGTTGTAGATCTGATTTCCACTTGGTTCCAGATGTTATAACCCCTCTTGAGTTTGTGAACCAAACTCTAAATGAGCCAGCCTTTTTGTTTGCTCCTTCTCTTAAGACTGCAAAGCCATCTCCATCGATGGCTTGGGAAATCTGAGTTACATCCCAATTTTTTGCAGTTTGGTCCCTATAGGTCTTGCCTTTGCGGTTGCTTAATGTAATCGCCGCCCCATCCTGATAAATCTGATAGGCAGTTGATTCGCTTCCATCTACAATTCCGTCTGAATTAATGTCTGTCAATGCAATATTAAAGGTATTTGGTTGAGCTACTGGATTGCTGTAATCTGAAAAATTGTTTTCGCTCCTACCATTATCCAAAAATGTTTTTGGTGACCATTTAGTTCTTGACGTTATTGTTCCTTCATCGTTAGCATAAAGGATTTTGTACTGCCCATTCAGTTGATTACTGGTTCCCTCAAGCAAAACAGCGAAGCCGTCTTTTGTTTTGACAGCTCCAATAATATCCCGATTTTCTGATATTTTTTCACTATATAATTTGCCCTTTTGATTCTTTAATGTGACAGTTTCTCCATTCTCAACGAGCTGATAGGCATTGATTTTATCTGAGTAGTAAAAGTTAGTTCTTCTTCTTGGCCTAAAATTCTCTGAAAAAATAGTAATCCAGGAAGGAATTGGCATAGTTGTTTTTGCTTAGCGTTTGAGAGCGGATCAGTCTTCATTCAGACGTTACTCATGAAATGCTCAGTATTTTTCATTTGTATCTATTAATTTATGTTTCTTTTCTCGGCCAATCGTGTGCCATTTATCACTTTTTGAGATCAATCATCATGGTCTTTGCTGGTGTCTTCAGCGAACTCCAATCCATTTGTGGTTCTGAAGACTCAGGCGCCAGTTGACATTGCTTTTCGCGTATTGGATCGCTAATTGTTGACCTGCAACAGAGTCCCATCCAGGTTGTATTAGCCATTGGGCCTGTGGCGCCTGAGAGGAGCACACATCGGCAAACAGCAGGTCGGCTGGTTCATGAACGACTACTTTCAACTCATGACATGCGGTGAGCATCGCTTGTTGCGGTGGCCTGTGTCGCTTGGGGGAGAGAGTGATCCAGTCGGGCTCCCCGCTGAGGCTGTCGACTCCGCTGGTTTCGACGTGGATGGGAATCTTTGCAGTGGTTCTAAGTGCAGCCGCAAGGCCATCAAGATTGTGATGCAGGGGCTCTCCGCCTGTTATCACCACAAAGGCAGCTCCCGCTGAAGCGGCGTCGGCGGCTTCGTCGGCCAGATCCATGATGAGCCGCTGTGGATGGGAATCAGCAGGCCAGGAATGCTTGGTGTCACACCAGCTGCAGCCAACTCTGCACCCTCCCAAGCGGATAAAAAAAGCGCTGCGGCCTGTATGTAAGCCCTCTCCTTGAAGAGAGTGAAAGGTCTCAACAACAGGCAAGCGGTCGGTCAAGATTGCTGGTTTGGATGACTGGCATTAGCCATTGGATTGTTTTGTTGACGCAAGGCTTCGCTGGGGCTCGAGGGAAGACGTTGTTGAGCTGCTTCGATGAGACCTTGAAAGAGCGGATGGGGTCTGCCTGGTCTTGATAGGAATTCCGGGTGGTACTGGCAGGCAGTGAAAAAGGGATGTTCGGGTAATTCGATCAGTTCTACAAGGCGACCATCTGGGGACGTACCGCTGATCTGGTAACCGGATTCCACAAAGAGATTGCGATAAGCGTTGTTGAATTCGTAGCGGTGGCGATGGCGTTCGTACACCACCTCTTCTCCATAAAGTCTCGAAGCCAGGCTGTCTGCTGTGACTCTGCAGGGGTAGACGCCCAGACGCATGGTTCCTCCGAGATCCACAACGTCTTGTTGTTCAGGGAGGAGATGGATGACTGGATGGGTTGTGCCTGGCTCGAGCTCAGCGCTCGTGGCATCTGTGAGTCCAGCCAGATTGCGTGCCCACTCGATAACGGCGCATTGCATTCCTAGGCAGAGTCCTAGAAATGGCACGCGTTGCTCTCTGGCCCAGCGGATAGCCGCAACCTTTCCATCAACCCCGCGATTGCCGAATCCACCAGGTACGACAACGGCATCCATACCTCGTAGGAGAGGGTCAGCTCCTTGTGCTTCAATCTCCTCAGCGCAGACCCAGTGCAGATCTAGAGAGGCGTCTTGGGTTAAGCAAGCGTGGCGCAAAGCCTCGACAACGGACAAGTAGGCGTCGTTGAGTTGCACATACTTGCCGACGAGAGCCACTTTTACGGCGGGTCCTGGATTGCGGAGTTTGTGGACCAATTGGGCCCACTCAACCATGTCGCTGTCGTGATCTGTTAAGTCCAGAACGTCCAGTACTTCACGGCAGAGGCCTTCATCTTCAAGCGTGAGTGGAACTGCATAGATGCTGTCGGCATCTAGTGAGGGGATAACAGCACGCTGGGGCACACCACAGAAACCACCGATTTTGCGTTTGAGCTCTTCGTTGATGTCGCGATCACTGCGGCAGACGATTACGTCAGGTTGGATCCCGATGGAACGAAGTTCTTTAACTGAGTGTTGTGTGGGTTTGGTCTTGAGTTCTCCAGAGGTGCCGATGAATGGCAGCAGTGTGACGTGGATATAGGCCAGGTCACGACGTCCTACATCGCCTCGGAATTCTCGAATGGCTTCCAAGAATGGCAGAGATTCAATATCTCCAACGGTTCCTCCAATTTCGGTGATGACAACGTCGGCATTGCTGTTCGAGGCAACTCGATGAATGCGGTCGCGGATTTCGCCGGTGATGTGGGGAATCACTTGCACTGTTCCGCCGTTGTAACTGCCTCGTCGCTCTTTATTAATGACGGATTGATAGATCGAACCTGTGGTCACGCTGTTTAGGCGTGACATCGCAGTGTCGGTGAAGCGCTCGTAATGGCCGAGATCCAAGTCGGTTTCAGCACCGTCTTCAGTGACAAAGACCTCTCCGTGTTGAAAAGGGCTCATCGTGCCCGGATCCACATTCAGATAAGGATCCAGCTTCAGAATTGAAACGCTGTAACCGCGAGACTTGAGCAGGCGCCCAAGACTTGCGGCCACAATTCCTTTGCCGATGCTGGAGACAACACCGCCGGTGACAAAGACGAACTTGGCCATGGCTTCATCGGCGACATGTCAATTTACAGCTGTAGACCATCGACTCGTTAGCCGTGCGCACTCTTTTGATCAGCGGTGCAAGTCGTGGGATCGGCCGGGCTATCGCAGAGAGAGCTCTCAACGATGGTCATCGTCTCAGCCTTGGCCTTCGGGATCTTGATTCCCTTAGAGGAAGCGCTCTGGATCCTAAGTGGGTTGGCTGCGACCGTTTGCTGCTGCATCCTTACCTTGCAGAGGATCCTGCGACGGCTCAGGACTGGGTTGAGGCGACTGCAAATCATTTTGGTGGCTTCGACAGCGTGATCCACAGCGCCGGCATTTTTAGTCGTGTGCCGCTGTTGTTTGAGCAACATGAAGAGCCCGAGATCACCCATACGATGGACGTGAATCTGATGGGGCCTTGGTGGTTGACTCGTGCTGCTTGGTCGCAGTTGGCGTCTCATGGAGAGGGTCGTATTCAGGTCATGGTTTCGATGAGCGGCAAGCGCAGCAAGGGGCGATTAGCGGCATACAGCGCCAGTAAATTTGCTCTGCTTGGTTTGTGCCAGACCATGCGCAACGAGGGCTGGGAGGCAGGAATTCGGGTGACGGCCATCTGTCCTGGCTGGGTGAACACCGATATGGCCGCAGCGGTTCGCAGCGGGCCAAGCGACAGATGGCCCACGCAATCGATGGAAGCTCAGGCAATGACTCAGCCCGAGGACATCGCCTCGATGAGCGCTGAGTTGTTGCGACTTCCCAATCGGGCGGTGCCGTTTGAAATTGCTGTGAGTTCAAGCTTGGATTGATGGTGAATGTTTCACAAGGCTGAGCTGCATCCAGACTGTTTTTCATGATTCCGAAGTGGCTGCGCAGGCAGATCACTCACGCACCATGTTGTGCCAAAACATCGAGGTCGCGGATGCGCTGAGCGATCATCACCGAGGCGTCCTCAGCTCAGAACAATATTAAGTACGTGCGACTAAGCGGCTCAGTTTCTTTTTGGTTCAGGAATCCAGTGCCTGGATGTAATCGCGTACCTTCAAACGACGCTGGGGCTGACGCAGTTTCAGGAGTGCTCGGGTTTCGATCTGACGCACCCTTTCTCTAGAGAGGTTCATGTCTTCGCCGATTTGGGCGAGGGTTCGGGGTGTGTCGTCTTCGAGCCCGAAGCGAAAGCGAATCACCGTTGCTTCTCTCGGCGTCAGCTCATCAAGCAAATGTTCGAGATCGTCGTGGAGTGCATCGCGGGTAAGGGTTTGCTCCGGTGTGGCATGAACGTCTTCCAGCAGTTCTCCAAGTTGAGTGTCTTGATCACGACCGACTTTGGTCTCGAGAGACACCGAACGCGGAACGCGAGCCAGGGTTTGACGCACTGTGTCCTCGCTGACGCTGAGTTCCCTGGCCAGATCTGACATTGATGCTGTGCGTCCTTCATTGCTGGCAATCTCTTGCTGCACCCGTTTGATTCGGTTGAGCTTTTCGGTGATGTGAACGGGCAAGCGGATCGTTCGGCTTTGTGTGGCAATGGCCCGTGTAATCCCTTGGCGAATCCACCAGTAGGAGTAGGTACTGAACCGAAAGCCTCGGGTGGAATCAAATTTTTCGACCGCCCGCTCGAGCCCCAAGGTGCCCTCTTGCACCAGATCCAGCAGTTCCATGCCCCGATGTTGGTATTTTTTCGCCACTGCCACCACCAATCGCAGATTGGCCTGGATCATCCGGTCACGAGCCTTCCGTCCCTCTCGTAGACGTCGCTGCAATGCACGGCTGTCGGAGGAGATCAACCCTGCCCATGTTTCATAGCCCTTGTTGAGCAGAGAGTTGAGCTCTTCAAGTGGCAACTCCGCGGCCCGGGCCCATTCCTGCCTGGTGGGCCAGTGAGAGAGATGGTTGGCTTCTCTTTGCTGAAGTTCCTCCAGAGACAGAAGCATCTCAATGGCAGGGTGTTCTTCGGCGAATTGACGTTCCTCGCGCTTCAGGCGCTCGTATTGCTGCACGAGACGCGACAAAAGAACTTCTTCTTCCGCGGTGAGCAGATCCACTCGACCGATGTCTTGCAGATAAAGACGCAAGAGATCATTGCCGCCGCTCCAGCGGATCGGGTTAGATCCCGTCGATGAGGAGCTGGTCGACAACGCTTTGAGAATTCGATGTGTTATCTCAAGAGTCTCGGTTTAAGCCAGTTGGTGTGCAGAAACGTTGGTTTCTGTTCCGGTTTGCTCGACTTAGTCAGTGTTTTCTGTCACAGGATCGACCCAAGTGCTGGCGACATGCAGATCGTCGAGTTGCCGCTCAGAGACTCCTGCAGGGGCAGCGGTCATCAAGCAGCGAGCTTGCTGCGTTTTCGGGAACGCAATGGTGTCGCGGATTGATTCCTCCCCAGCGAGCAACATCACCATTCGGTCCACTCCGAATGCCAGCCCTCCATGCGGTGGTGCTCCCATGTCGAGCGCATCGACGAGGAAACCGAATTGTTCCTGGGCTTCGTCCGGAGCCAGGCCGATGGTGCTTAACACCTGACGTTGGAGAGCGGAGTCATGGATCCTTAGGGAGCCACCACCAAGTTCAAGTCCGTTTAAGACCAAGTCGTAAGCCTGTGCCCGCGCTGTGGGCAGGGTTTCAGCCCAGCTATCGGCATTATCACCAAGGTCAGTCCTGTTAGGGGCGCAGAAGGGGTGATGCAGTGCTTCAAATCGATTTTCATCGCTGTTGAATTCGAACATTGGGAAATCGACCACCCAAAGAAAATTCCATTGATCGTTCTCACTGTCGGGCTTCACCATTCCCATCTCCCTTGCGAGGAATTGGCGAACGCGATCCAGGGCTTTGTTCACCGTGGCTGTGTCGCCAGCACCAAAAAGCAGCAGGGTTCCAGGTGAAGCCCCAGTGCGTTGCAGCAGGACTTGCTTCTGATCTTCTGAAAGGTTGTCCTTGATGGCCCCAATGGTGTCGATTTCGTTGCCTTCTCGCACGCGGATGAAGGCCAGGCCTCCTGCTCCAGCGGCTTGGGCTTCGCTGAACACATCACCACCAGGCTTGATGCGCACGTTGGACACTGCGTCGTTACCACCTGGCACTGCAATGCACTTCACAGATCCACCTGACGTCACAGCTCCACTGAACACTTTGAAGCCCATGTCTTTAACAATGTCGCTCACATTGGTGAGTTCCATGCCGTACCTGGTGTCAGGTCGATCGGTGCCGTAGCGCTCCATCGCCTCATGCCAGGTGATGCGAGGGAAAGGGAGCGGGAGGTCAACGCCTTTGACTTTGCTCCATATCGCTGCAATGAGACGTTCGTTGAGCTCAAGAATCTGTTCCTGGTCCATGAAGCTCATCTCCATGTCCAGCTGGGTGAACTCTGGCTGTCGATCCGCCCTCAGATCCTCATCTCGGAAGCAGCGAGCCACTTGGTAATAGCGCTCAATTCCTCCCACCATCAGCAACTGCTTGAACAGCTGTGGAGACTGCGGAAGTGCAAACCATTCGCCACCACAAACGCGGCTTGGAAGGATGTAATCCCTTGCTCCTTCTGGGGTTGAGCGTGTGAGCACCGGAGTTTCCACTTCGATGAACCCCTCGTCTTCGAGGAAGCGTCGAGCCGTTTGGATGGTGTGTGCACGCAAGCGCAGGTTGTCGTTCATGCGCTTGCGGCGCAGATCTAAAAAGCGGTGGCGGAGGCGAAGCTCTTCGCGTGTGTTTTCTTCGTCGTGTATCGATACAGCGAAAGGGAGGGTGCCTTTGACGCTGTTAAGGACATTGATATTGCTTGCTACAACTTCCACCGCACCAGTCGCTAATCGATCATTCAGGGCCTCAGCTGGTCGGGCTCTGACTTTTCCCAGAACCTGCAACACAGATTCGCTGCGCAGGTGTTCGGCCACAGCAAATGCATTGGTGGAGAGGTCTGGATCCACGGTGACCTGAACGGTGCCACTGCGGTCACGAAGGTCGATGAAAATCACCCCCCCATGATCGCGGCGGCGATCCACCCAGCCGCAGAGCTGAACGGTTTCGTCGATGTGCGTGTCGCGCAGGTCGCCGCATCCGTTGCTGCGCATGGGAGTTTCGCTGGAGAGAGGCGAGTTTCCCACACCCTGTGCCCGGATTAGGAACGGCGGTAGAAGGGACGCCTCACCACAGTGGCTGGTTTGAGCTGCCCACGAATCTCCACACTGATCTCTGTACCGAGTTTTGCTAGGGCTTGTGGAAGAAAAGCAAGAGCGATTGGTTCCTCAAGGGTTGGAGACCAGCTACCGCTGGTAACTACCCCCACTGAAGCCCCTTCGTGGATAACGGGGTAATCATGACGAGCAATTGAACGGCCTTCCAGCTTCAACCCGACGAGACGCTTTGAGGGACCATGCTCTGCCGCTTTTTCGAGCGCTTGACGACCGACGAAATTTGCTGGCATTTCTAAGTGCACCAGCCAGCCCAAGCCGGCATCGAAAGGGGTGGTTTCGGCGTTCATGTCTTGGCCATAGAGATGCATCGCCGCCTCCAGGCGCAAGGTGTCTCGAGCACCAAGACCGCAGGGGGTCACACCCTCCTCGATCAACTGCGTCCAGAGCTTGCGGCCGTCTTCTGCGTTAAGCAGCAGCTCGACACCGTCTTCTCCCGTGTAGCCAGTGCGGGCTGTGAAAACCGGGGCGTTGAGACCATCAATTTTGAGTGTGCGATGGCCGAAGCGAGGTAGTTCGCTCAGATCGTCTCTGCTGAGTCGCTCCAAAAGAGCAATTGCTTTTGGCCCTTGGAGAGCGAGTAGCACTCCGTTTTTCTTTTCATCGAGGACTTGCAGATCATCCTCTTCAAGATGTTGGCGAATCCAAACTGTGTCTGTTTCAGCACAGGCTGCATTGATCACCACCAACAATATCTCGTGTTTTTTATTCGAAAACGACGGGCCGAGGTCGTAAACGATCAGGTCATCGATGATTCCACCCTGCTCATTCAGCAGGACTGTGTAGCAGGCCTGGCCAGGGCCGATTCGGTGAAGATCACTCGGTACCAGTTTTTGGAGAGCGTCTTTTGGATTGGCTCCTTCAATGCGCAGAACTCCCATGTGGGAGATGTCGAACATGCCAGTGTCGGTGCGCACGGCCTTGTGCTCAGTGACTAAGCCTGAGAACTGGACAGGCATGTCCCACCCGGCAAAGGGCACCATGCGGCCTCCTGCTGAGATGCAGAGGTCATGGAGCGGTGTTTGGTTCAGGTCCATGACCAGATGGCGTGCTCACAAATCCTATGAACCAATTCGCAGCGAAATTGGAATTGGAAGCAAAGCAGCAGATTTTGGCGATTTTGTGGACCGCTTTTGCAAGCGTCCTTAGTCTGAGCTCGCGTTTCGCCAGGTGTGTTGTGACTCAGTCAAGTTGCCAATCCTGTGTGCATTGCACTCCCCCTGCGCCCACTGGAACAGGATGGTGTCGCTTGCGTCGACTTTCCGTTCATCCGGAATTGGCTAGCCAGGTTTTTTGTCAACACTGGACTTCTCGTCCACCATCACTTCCTGAACTCAATCTCAGCGAATCTGTGCTTGTGCCGCTGGAACGTCAGTTGGATTTCTGTGATTCGATGCAGAATTCAGATCAAGAATCTGAATTCACAGTATTACTCTAAGCCTCCTTGATTAGGCACTTAGTTAGAAGTTCTTTTGATCTGATTCGTTTCAAGTAAAAAGATGACTGCTTGATTTACTGCTTCTGACTTTATATTTTTTGAGGCTATCTTGCCGTAAAGGCTTTCATTTACTTCATGCAATCTACTTGATCTGGAAATATGATGATCGTTGAAAACTTTCAGTTGCTCATTCCCCTTGAGCCATCAATAACAGCAGGCTTCGTGTGACTTTGGCAGCCAGAATGCTGCTGATCCCGCTTGGGTCGAGTTGAGGTGAGAGTTCCACCACGTCTGCTGCCATAAGGCGGTGGTGGCGAAGCTCGTTAATGATTGCAGCGAAATCGCTCCAGAGAAATCCACCTGGTTCAGGAGTTCCTGTGCCGGGCATTACAGCTGGGTCAAACCAGTCGAGGTCCACTGTGAGGTAGATCGGTCGTCCCCTTAACGCACCCAATCGATCGGCCATGTCTTGGATTGTGATGAGTCGTCCGCTGCTACGCAGTTCTTTGAACTCGTCAGAGGTTCCGCTGCGGATTGCGATCTGCAAAAGCTGTTGG
>MDTC01276457.1_pt1 | contig 11412 bp, 10 predicted proteins | sample 811181 | NCBI WGS metagenome assembly MDTC01 (sample SAMN05326644, study PRJNA326480) | marine metagenome | isolation source: seawater | place: Pacific Ocean: North | collected 2011 | reverse complement strand
TCTTTGACTCATACACGTGAGTAGGTATTCCTTCAGAAACTACTTTTAAAGACATTCCTTTGAATGGCTTAGCAGCATTGTGGAACCACTCTAGTTCTTTCTCTCTCTCTTTAGCAGATAGAACAGAAAGACTAAATTCTCCATTAGACCATTTCTTGATTGCAGCCATATGACCGTCTGCAAAAGCATTAGAAATAGTTACGATTGAAAATGAAACAGCAACAGCAAAAATAGTTTTTAACGTTTTAATCATTATTTCCCCCATTTATTGTTATTGTTTTTTTTAAGAAATTAATTGAACCAAAAATAGCCCAAAGTGTACAGTGGTAAATTAAATTAAATATTCAACTAACAAGTGTATTAATTATTTAATGTTTTTTTAATTGCTACTAACCAACCATTTAAAAGTTTGTTTCTTGAAGAATTTTTCATTATTGGTGAAAATTTTTTATCTAAATGCCAATTTTTTGAAATATCCTTTAAAGATTTGTAAACTCCAATATGTAAACCCGCCATGAAAGCTGCTCCTAGTGCAGTGGTCTCTTGAACTTTAGGTCTTAATACTTTTACATTAACTATGTCTGATAAAAATTGTGAAAACCAATTATTCATAACCATTCCGCCGTCAACTTTTACAATTCTTGGTCTTAAACCATCATGTTTCATCGCTTCAAATAAATCATATGTTTGATAAGCTACGGCTTCAATAGTCGCTCTAACAATTTCTTTAGGACTTGTGTCTCTTGTAATTCCGGTTAACACTCCTCTTGCATTTGCATCCCAATACGGCGCTCCTAAACCGGTAAAAGCTGGTACTAAATAAATATTATTATTGTCTTTAAGAGACTTAACAATTTTTTCTGTTTCAGAGGCTTTTTTAAAAAACTTCATTCTATCTCTTAACCATTGAACACCTGCGCCAGCTATAAAAATTGATCCCTCCATTGCATAAGTTGTCTTGCCATCAATTCTATATGCTATAGTTGTTAATAATCTATTCTTTGAATAAATCTTTTTATTTCCTGTATTTAATAAAACAAATGCTCCTGTACCGTAAGTGCTTTTAAGAGAGCCCGGTTCAAAACAACATTGACCAATAGTAGCTGATTGCTGATCACCTACCACACCGTTTATTGGGATTGACTTACCTGTAATCGATGAATGAGTTTGACCATAATCATCAGCGCAATCTTTCACTACCGGTAGAATATGTTTTTTTATTTTTAAAAGATTTAAAATAGTATCATCCCATTTATTTGAACTAATATTGTAAATCATTGTTCTGCTTGCATTAGTTGCATCAGTTGCATGAACTTTTCCACGAGTTAATCTCCAAATTAAAAAGCTATCAATTGTTCCAAATAATAACTGTTTTTTATTCATAAGTTTTTTTGCTTTTGGAATATTATCTAAAATCCACTTAATTTTTGTTCCAGAAAAATATGAATCAATCAATAGACCTGTTTTGTTAAAAATCATTGTATCTTTATTTTGATTTCTTAATTTTTTACAAAATTCCTCTTGTCTTCTATCTTGCCAGACGATTGCATTATAAACTGGTTTACCTGTTTTTTTATCCCATAGTACAGTTGTCTCCCTTTGATTGGTAATCCCAATGCTTAAAATTTCTCCTTTAAATCGTTTAGCTTTTTTAATTACATCGATTAAAGTTTTTATAGTCGTCTTCCATATTTCCTCTGGGTTATGTTCAACCCAACCACTTTTTGGAAAATATTGTGTAAATTCTTTCTGAGACGAAAAAATAGGTTTACCTTTTAGATCAAAAAGAATAGAGCGATTAGAAGTTGTGCCTGCATCAATTGAAACTATAAATTTTTTCATCTAAATGATTCCCAGTCTAACTCGAGTTTTTTATCTTCTACAATCGCATTAATCATTCCAAGCATTAAAGGTAATTTTTTTTGATTGAAATCTTCATTAACTTTTTTAGCAATTTCCTTAGCTAAATCTGCACCTTCAACTGTAACTTTTTGCATTTTTGTTTTCTTTGCTTCAGAAAAAATCAATCCTTCACCAATATAAGATCCCATTTTTGCGTTTCTTCCTCCGCCGGAACTTACATATAAATCTCCTAGACCAGCTAATCCTTTTACTGTTTCTTTTTTTCCCTTTAAGTGTTCAACAAATATTTCCATCTCATAAATAGATTGTTTGACTAATGCTGAAGCAGTGTTTAAATAATTTTTTTCTCTTACTTCGTTAGAAATATTTTGACTACACAAACCTTTTGCTGCTCCTACAGCCATCGAAAATATATTTTTAATTGCAGCTGAAACTTCTACTCCGTTTAAATCATCTGAATAAGAAGTATGATAATAGTTTGTATTTAACATATCTGCGATCTTCTTCGCAGTTTGAGAATCCTTATTCGCAATGACAACGCTGCTATGAACTCTATTAGCTAACCCAGCTGCTAAACACGGACCTCCCACAGCCGAAATATCAGCATTTTTAATTCCTCTGTCGGCAAGTAACCTTTCTAGTTTATCCACCAACAATTCATATTGATTTTTGTGAATACTTAAGCCTTTTGTGAGCATCAATAATTTTGGAATATTTTCATCCTTGTATAATCTACTTAGTTGATCCGCGACCCACTCTATTCCTTTTGAACTTATTCCAAGAACAATTAAATCAACATTTGATTTAAATATTTCGTCAAATTTGTCAAATTTAAATATCTTTATTTCTTGGGGGATTTTAGTATTTAGACCTGGATGTAAGTTGTTCTTTGTCTTTAATTGACCAATAAAATCATTTTCTAAATGAGTTCCAACAATATTTATGTCATGACCATTATCTAAGCATGGTAAAGCAAAAGCTGAACCCATTGCACCAGCGCCGATAATAACAATTTTTGACATCAATCCTTAAACAAAACTTTTTTGAAAATTAAAAAAATTGATATTAGCTCAATTTTTCCAATAATCATAAATAATATTAAACTAATTTTAGAAGATGTTAACAAATTAGTAAAATTAATATTCTGCATATTAAACATTTCTGAATTAACAGTATTGGTGAGTGTCAATATTGATAATTTAAATGATTTTTCAAAACCAATATCATCTACAACTAATAAACTTGATAAGATAAGAAGACTTAAGAAAAAAGAAATAAAAATTAGAAAAGATATTTTAACATTTTCATCAGATATTTTTTTATCTGAATTAAAAATTATTTTATTATTAACGCTATTTGGGCTAATAAGCTTAATTATTTCAGATGAAGTAATTTTCAGCAATATATAAAATCTTGTTAATTTAATCCCTGACGTATTGGAAATTAACGATCCGCCAATAATTGTAATTAATAAGAAATATAAGCTTAAATTATTATCTGATTTTACTAAAGTTAGGCCAGAATTAGCTAAGCTACTCACTACGCTTATAATTATATCTAACCCCTCATAATTATTGAAATATATAAAAATACAAAATGTAATGGACAATATAATCAAATATAAATCTTCCCTATGTTCCTTGATCAAAATTTTTTTATTAAATAAATTAAAAAGTAAGTAAAAATTCAGCATGGAAACTATTAACGAAAATATAAAAATAATCTTTTGAATATTGGTAGATATGATTTTTTCAATACCGTCTGTAGGTAAAAAACCTCCACCAGAGACTAAAGTCATGCTCATATTTAAAGAATTAAATAATCTCAACCCTGAAAAATTTAATAATGTTAAAATTATAATACTTAAAACTGAATAAATAATTAAAATTTTCAATATATTGTCTTTGACTTTCTCCTCTGAATTAAAATTATTATCTCCAGAATAAGTTAGATTGGTCATTTTAAAATTAAATGATTTATTGGAAAAAATTATAATCAAGAAAATTAAAAAAAATAATCCGCCAATCCATTGAGAAGAAGATCTCCATAGAATTAAGGTTGGATCTAAATATTTTATATTTTTAAAAATTGAAAAGCCTGTTCCTGTTAATCCTGAAATTGACTCAAAAATCGAATTTAAAAAAGTAACTTGATAGTTGCTTAAATAAAAAGGAATGGCTATTAAAACAGAAGTAAAAAAATAAGAAAAAATTATTAAAATTAGCTGTTCAAAAAAATTGATGTTTTTTTTAGAATTTTTTCCGTAATAAAAGAGTCCCAACCCAAAAAATAAGGAAACAAATAAAGCAGTGAAATAGGAGTCGATGCTTAAAAAAAAATCAAAATATGAGGCGTACAAGATGTTAATAAATGCTAAAAAGCTAACAGAAAAACAAAATAGACTTAGATAAAAACTAATTCCTTTTAAATTCATTAAATTTAAATCGCACCCAGACTAAAAATACTCTCTACTGCTTTTAGTTCTTCTCTTTTAGCTAAGAATACAACAAGGTCATTTTTTTCAAAAATAAAATTTGATCTTGGAATAATAACTTTATCTTTTCTTATTATTGCTCCAATTCTAATATCCTCAGGTAAATTTGCGTCTTGAATTTTTTTATTTACTAAATCTGATTTTTCAGAAATTTTAGCTTCAATAAATTCATATGCACCATCTAATAAAGAATAAACAGTTCCGATTGATCCTCTATGAACATGTTCCATAATTCTTGACACTGTAGTCATTCGTGGGTCAACTAAATCGTCAATATTCAAAGAGTCTTGGAGCAAGTTATAATTAGTTTTATTTACAATAGCGATTGTTCTTTTTTTTAACCCTGTTTTTTCAGCTAGAACACAAGCCATCATATTATTTTCATCATCATTAGTTAAGGCTAAAACTGTTTCTGAGCCCTCAAGATTAGCTTCTTTAAGAATTTCTTCATCTAATGCATCACCATTTATTACAATTGATGCAGAAAGTTCATTCGCAATTTCTTCAGCTCTTTGTTTGTTTTTTTCTATTATTTTAACTCTGACTTCTTCAAAATTTTCTTCCAACATTTTAGCAAGTTGTAAACCTATGTTGCCCCCTCCAATTATTAAAACATTTTTTGCTATTTTTTCTTCATGACCAAAAGCTTTTAGTATTGGGTTTAGCTGATCACTGCTTACAACAACATAAACATTATCATCCTCTAGCATTTGGTCTTCTTTTTTGAGATAAACAAATTTTTCTTTTCTAACAGCTCCTAAAATATTTGCTTTAAAGTCTGGAAATTTTTCAGTTAATTTTTTTAATGGTATATTTTTAATTGGGCAATTTTTTTCAATTGAAATTTCTAACATTTTAACTTTATCTTTTCCAAACGGTACATTATCTAGAGCTCCTGGTGCCTCTAATCTTCTATACAATGACTTTGCTACTTCTAACTCTGGAGAGATTATGACATCGATGGGTATATTGGATTTGTTATATAATTTTCCCCATTTCCCCTCTAGGAAATCTTTAGTTCTTAATCGTGCAATTTTTTTTGAAATATTAAATAAAGAACTTGCTAACTGACAAACAATCATATTTGTTTCATCATTTCTTGTAACTGCAATTATCATATCAGCTTTTTCTGCACCGGCATTTTCAAGCACAGAGGGTAATGTTGCTCTTCCAACAATGCCTTTAACGTCTTGAGTATCGTTAATTTTCTTTATGTCTTCAGATGATTGATCTATTACTGTAACTGAGTGACCTTGAGCAGATAATTGCTTGCTTATTGAAAAACCAACCTTACCAGCTCCACATATAATTATATTCATTATTTAATTTATTCCCTTAATTCCCAATGATTTTAATTTTCTATGTAGAGCTGATCGCTCCATACCGATAAAATCTGCAGTTTTTGAAATATTTCCGTGATGCTTTTTTAGTTGTGTTGTTAAGTACTCTTTTTCAAAATGTTCTCTAGCTTCTTTTAATGGAGACTGGAATGATTGTTCAAGAATATTTTTATTATCTTCAATTTTTGATGAAGGGTTTAAAATATCATCAATTACTTGATTTATTTTTTGTTTACTTTCATTAGAGGATAAAATAGTTATTCTCTCTATTAAATTTCTTAATTCTCTAACATTACCAGGCCAATTATAAGTGTATAAACTATCATTTTTTATATCTATATCAGGTTTTTGAACTCCATTAATTTCAGAAAGTTTGGTCTTAAAATAATCTATTAATAGAGGAATATCTTCGGTTCTCGATGAGAGCGGTGACAATTCAATCGGCATTACATTTAATCGATGAAAAAGGTCTTCCCTAAATTTTTTTTCTTTAACAAGTGTGTTTAAATTTTTAGAGGTAGACGAAATAAGTCTTATATTAACATTTATATCTTTTGATCCATTAATACGCTTGAATTTTTGATCAATTAAGACTCTTAAAACATTTGCTTGAGTTTCATTTGGTATTTCTGAAACCTCATCAATTAGCAATGTTCCTTTATTTGCTCTTTCAAGGGCTCCAAAAGAAATATTTCCATCCTCAAACTCTTCTCCAAATAATTCTTTCTCGTAAGTTGATTCTTTTAACAATGCTGCATTAATAATTACAAAAGGCTCTTTAGATCTTGAAGAGTTTTTATGAATTTTTCTAGAAACCAATTCTTTTCCTGAGCCTGTTGGTCCGGAAATTAATACTCTGCTTTCAGAATTTGAGAGTTTATATATAATTTTTTTAACTTTAAGTATTGATGGACTATTTCCGATAAGTTCAAATGAATGAAATAATTTATTTTCAATTATATCTTTTTCTTTTTTAAGTAAAGCTGACTCTAAGCCTCTATTTACATAGTTTATAATTTTTTCTTTTGAAAAGGGCTTTTCAATAAATTCATACGCCCCTAACCTAATAGCTTCAACAGCAATTTGAACTGTTGCATGACCAGATATCATTATAACGGGAGTAACCTTATTTTTTTTATTAACTATTTTTAATAAATCAATACCATCCTTGTCAGGTTTATCTAATTTAATATCTATAATTGCAAGATCTGGAAGACGGTTATTAATTTCTAATACCGCTTGATCATAATTTGCTGCTGATCGTACTTTAAAATTTTGTTCTTTCAGAATATTACAAATTAAAAACCGTATATCTGGATTATCGTCTATAACTAAAATTTCTTTAAGCATATATAGGTAATGAGATTGTGATTATAGCGCCACTTTTGTCTTTTCTATTTTTAATAGAAAAGTTTCCTGAATGTTCGTTTATTATTTTTGTCACAATTGGTAAACCTAACCCTGTTCCTGTTTTTTTTGTAGTGAAATAAGGCGTCATTGCTTTTTTAGCGTCTGTAATACCCGTGCCATTGTCTGTTATTCTAATGAATATATAGTCATTATTATCATCTATTTCTATGTCAATATTTCCTTTAAAATCAGGCTCTTTTTGTATTTTAGCTAAAAAAGACTCTTCTGAATTTTTAATCAAATTAATAATAACTCTATTGAGCTGATCTTCATCGCCATTAATAAACTTATTTTTATTTCTTTTCACATAATTTATTGAGTTATTAGAAGTCAGTTTCATAAAATCTAAAGATTTTTGAATTAATTTAGTTATATCAATCTTTTTTAAAATAGGTCTCGGCATTCTAGCGAAATTTGAAAATTCGTTTACTAACTTTTCTATATCTTTAATTTGTCTGTTTATAGTCTCCAAATACTTTTCAAAATCTTTACGATCATTAGATAGTTTTATTTTGTATTTTTCTCTAAGGCTATCAATTGATAATTGAATTGGTGTTAATGGATTTTTTATTTCATGGGCTAATTTTCTAGCAACACTTTCCCATGCTTCATATCTTTCAGTTATAAGTAACTTGTCTTGTTGTTCTTTTAATCTATCAATCATTTGATTAAAATTTTTATTTAGTAACTTAAATTCTTCATCAGTTTCAACTTCTGGAACCTTTACATCGAGAGCTCCTTTACTAATTGAGTCAGATGCTCCAATTAAATTAATAATAGGTTTGGTTAATCTTGAAGCAAAAGTTATTGCAATAGATGTTGATAGAAATAATAATAAAGTCACCACTATTATATAAATAATTGCAAAAGTTACTTTAATACCAGTTTGGCTATTTTCTACAGAGTAGTAAAAGCTAACTGCTTGTTCAGTTTCATCTAAATATCTTAAAATTTCTGGGTCAATATTTCTCGAAATATATAAATATGTATCTACAAGTGATGTTAATTTGGTCATGACCGTAGTTTTATTATCAAGACTATCAGATATAAAAACTGGTTTACCTTCTAAGACTTGGTCATAATCTTCGTCGGCGGGTATAACAAAATTTTCAGTAATATCTCTTGTGTCTGATAATAAAATATTTCCTAAACTGTCAATTAAATATACATCATCTATTCGTCTTAAAATTTTTTCTGAACTCATTATTTGTTTAAAACGAGTAGGATTAGAATAATAAAAACCTGAAGCTCGATTTAAACCAACACTCATTAAAATAACATCAGATAAAACATTTTCTTTACTTTCTTCTAGATAATTTTTTGCAACATCAAATGAATTATTAACAGCTTTTGTAATCTGTTTATCAAAGTAGTTTTGAATACCAAAATTAAATATAAATAATGAAAAAATTGCAACAACTAAAGAAGGAATTACGGTGAACAAAGAAAAAACTGAAATATATTTTAAATTTGTTTGAGCTCCCTTTTTATTTTTTTTTCCTGTATAATAAAATCTATAAAAATTTCTAAATATTAATGTAAAAAAAACTAATAATAAAAAAATATCTAAAATTAATAATGTTTGTAAGTTTTGATCTGTTAAAGAAACAAACCCTTCATCAATAAAGGTCAAAAAAGTAACGATCCCCATAAAAATACATAAAAATGAGGATAAAATTATCCAATTAAAATTTTTAATTATCTTAAACATCTTAAATAACCATTAAATTTCTGTATAACTATTATATAAGTTAAAATCATGAGTTTTTGTTTAATCATTCTTGCTGGAGGTAATAGCCATAGATTTAGGTCTAATATTGGCAAACCTTATCAAAAATTGGCTGGCAAATCATTAATTGAAATAAACGTTATTAAAGCTCGTAAATTCAAAGAAATTAAAAAGATTATTCTTGTTTATAATAAAAAAGACATCAAGCGAGTCAAATCACTTAAGCTGAAAAACGTAAAATTAATTACTGGTGGAAACAACAGACAAACATCTACTTTAAATGCTTTAAAACATTTGAAAAATCAAAAAGAAATTTCTAGAGTTTTAATCCATGATGTAGCTAGACCTAATTTTTCAGTAAGATTAATTGGATCAATTATAAAAAATATGAAAAATGCTAGAGCTGTAATACCAAAAATGGATGTTCAAGATGCAATAAAACAAATAATCGACTCAAGTAAAGAGGAATATATAATTAGCAAAAGTAGAAATAATTTGTTTACGACCCAAACACCACAAGCTTTTAATATTGAAGAAATTTATCATTTACATAAGACCAATTCTAGCAAATATAGAGATGACGATATCTCTTTATACATGGATCTAAACAAAGTTAAATTTATTGAGGGAGAAAAGAGTAACTTTAAAATTACCGATAAATCAGATTTTGAAAATTTAAGGAATATATATAAATCAAAACAAAGTGTTGGAATAGGATTTGATGTTCACAGGCTAGTTCCTAAAAGAAAACTTTTCTTAGCTGGTTTAAGAATAAAATCAAAGCTTGGGACATTGGGTCACTCAGATGGAGACCCCGTTCTACATTCAGTGACTGATGCAATTTTAGGCGCTTGTAAAATGGGTGATATCGGTCAAATGTTTTCAGATAAAAGTAAAAAATTTAAAAATATACGGTCAACAATTTTAATTCAAAAAGTCATAGAACAAATTAAATCGAAAAATTATTTCATAAATAATATTGATATAAATATTATTACTCAAACACCTAAAATAAAAAATTATAAAAAAAAAATGATAAATAATATTGCTAAACTTTGTGAGATTTCTAATAATCAAATAAATATTAAAGGAAAAACAACTGAAAAACTTGGTCTGATAGGAAAAGAAAAAGCAATAGCATGTGAAGTTATATGTTCAGTTATAAAATATGATTAAAACTTTAAATTATTTATTTGTTACATGTTTAGGTATTGGATCTTTTAGATTTGCGCCAGGAACAATTACTTCTTTAGTAACAACTATTTTTTTGTACAACTTATTTCATATAGTAAATCTACCTAGTGACACCATTTTAATAATTTTATTAATAGTTTTTATTTATTCATTTTATGCAGTATCTGAATACATTAAATATAACGAAAACAAAGATCCTAAAGAAGTTGTTATAGATGAATTCATTGGCCAATCTATTCCTATTTATCTATATGAAATCTCTCATGGAGTAGTAAAAGAATCCCAGGAAGCAGTTTTATTTTATTTATATATTTTTATTTTATTCAGATACTTTGATATCAAGAAACCTTTTCCGATCAATTTTTTTGATGAAAAATTTAAAAATAGCTTTGGAGTAATTTTGGATGATGTAGTTGCCGGTTTCTATGTAGTCCTTACATTGATAATTTTTATGCTAATAAAATCAAAATTTTTCTAATGAGTTTAAATAAAAAGATAATTTCATTGCTTAAAAGAAAAAAGATGAGGCTTGCCTTTGCGGAGTCTTGCACTGGAGGAATGTTGTCTAGCGCTATTACCTGTGTAAGCGGATCATCAAAAGTATTTACGATGGGATTAGTCACTTACTCAAATCAAGCAAAAATAAGTATATTAAAAGTGCCTCATTCAATAATTAAAAAATATGGCGCTGTAAGTGTTCAATGTTGTTTGGCTATGGTTAATAATTTAAGCAAAATTAGTAAATCAAAAGTCTGTGTTTCAATAACAGGAATAGCTGGTCCAAAAGGTGGGACTAAACAAAAACCAGCAGGTTTGGTTTACATCGGGATTAGGGTTGGAAAAAAGGTTGTTGTCAATAAATGTAATTTTAAAAATAAAGGTAGAGCTTTTATTCAAAAACAAACGGTAAAAAAATCGCTTAATCTTTTATTTAAATTAATTAAACAGGATAGCTGAATTCGGGGTTTACAATGAAATTTAATAAATGAGCTGTAAAACTATTTAGCAGTAAAAATATTCCAAGAGCATTTAGATAAAGAATAAAAACTAAGAAATTTCTTGATCTTTTCTTAGCTAAAAGATCTTTATTTTCTGGTATCCAATCTTTATTTGGTGATTTAAAATCATAAGAAAACATCCAATAAGTAATGTCACTTTCATTCGGATCTCCAGTTCTAATTTTTTTTATATACGAAGCTAGACTTTTAAATGTAAAAATTAAAACTACTAATAATACTGAGATAATTAACATTATTTATATAATTTTATTGCACGTTCTTCAAAAGCCTTTGCGATTTTATTTAATCCAAGCTCAAAAGATTTTTTCATAATTCCATTTAATATTGGATTTTTTAATTCAAAATCAATAAAAAATTCCAATT
>MDTC01267318.1_pt1 | contig 11412 bp, 9 predicted proteins | sample 811181 | NCBI WGS metagenome assembly MDTC01 (sample SAMN05326644, study PRJNA326480) | marine metagenome | isolation source: seawater | place: Pacific Ocean: North | collected 2011 | reverse complement strand
GTGACGGGCGCGGCCCTCGCGACGGGCGCGGCCCTCGCGACGGGCGCGGCCGTCGAGGCCGACCTCTACGTCCTGGCCGTCACGCCCTTCGCCGCCGCCGACGTCCTCGCCCGGACGCCGGAGCTGGAGGCGGACCCGCAACTCCAGAAATTCCGGCCCCTCATCCAGGACGGCCCGCACACCCAGGTCTCGTTCCGGATCGCCTTCGACGAGCCGATGGCGTGGCCCCGCGACCGGACGGCCGTGGCCCTCACCGACTCCGAGTTCGACCTCACGCTGTTCGCCCAGGAGCAGGCGTGGCCGCCCCGCGTCGACCTCGGCGACGGCGTCGCCTCGCTCTGGACGTGCACGGCGTGCGTGGCGTCCGTCCCCGGGCGCGTCCACGGCAAGCCGCTCCGGACATGCACGAAGGAGGAGTTCCTCGACGAGGTGCTCGCGCAGATCCGCGCGTCCGACGCGCTCGACCGCATGATCCGCCAAGCGAACGGCGGGCGCGGGCTCGACACGTTCCCCATCGCCAGGGTCGAGGTCTGGCCCGAGTGGACGTTCTCGCCGGACGGGATCGAGCCCGACCAGCCGAAGTGGGTCACGACGACGAACACGCGGCCCCACCGGCCCACCCAGGCGACGTCGGTCCCGAACCTCGTGCTCGCCGGCGCCCACACCGAGACCGAGGCCGACATCTGGAGCATCGAGGGGGCCGTCGAGAGCGGGCGCCGCGCGGCCCGCGTGTTCGAGCCGGACGTCGTCGTTCTAAAGCAGCACAAGCCCCTACCGCTTCGGCTCACGGCCAGGCTCGACGATGGCCTGTATGCGCTAGGCCTGCCGCACGTCCTGAGCGTACTCGGCGCAGGTGCGGCTGCCGGGCTCGTGCTCGGCCTGAGCCGTGCGGGGGAGGGCCGTCGGATCAGATAACCTTAGGTCCATTTCAGGTTAGAGAGCGACCCTCGCAGCCCGTGCGGCGTTCCGCTCACGAACGACGCGCCCCCATGGACGGACCACGACTCCGCCTCCTGCCCCGGACTCGAGCGAGCCGAGCTCTCCACGGCGGCCCTACGATGAGGCCGTGGGGGGGCCTCATCGGCCGGGCTTTCTCCATCGGAGCCCTCGCCTCCGCGCTGACGTGGGCTCGAGGCTCGGTCGGGCGTAGCGGCGACCCGGTGTCACCATGAGGTCGAACGATCTCCTAGCGCGCACCGTCCGGTACCGCATCTTCGTCGGCCTGGTCGTCGGAAGCTTCGCCGTCCTCGGGCTCCGCCTCGCGGACCTCCAGATCCTCCACCGCGACCTCTACGCCGAGGTGGCCCGCGACAACGCCATCCGAGCCGTCCGGTCACCGGCCCCCCGGGGCCGCATCTACGACCGCGACGGCCGCCTCCTCGTCAACAACGAGACCGCCTCCGCCGTCACCGTGACGCCCTACCGCCTCGGCGACGACGTCGGCCGACTGGCGGACCTGCTTGGCCTCCCGGACTCGACCGTCGAGGCTCGGGTCGACGAGGCCCGGCGGTGGAGCCTCTACCGACCGACCGTCGTGGCCGCCCACCTCCGCCCGGCCATCGCCGCCCGCGTTTTCGAAGAGGCGTACCGGCTCCCTGGAGTCGAGGTCGTCGACGCCTACCACCGGACGTATCCGCCCGGCCCCCGCGCCGCCCACGCGCTCGGGACCCTCGCCGAGGTCGGCCCCGACGAGGTCGCCCGGCGCGAGGTCGAGGGCCTCGCCCCCGGCGACCTCGTCGGCCAGACGGGCATGGAGCGGACCTACGACGCCTTGCTCCGGGGGCGCCCGGGGCGTCGCTTCGAGCTCGTCGACGTTCGCGGGCGCGCGGTGGGGCGCTGGAGGGGCGGGGCGGACGACGCCGCCCCGGTCTCGGGCTACGACCTCACGCTCACGCTCGACGCCGACGTCCAGGCCCTCGCCGAGTCCCTGTTCGTCGGCAAGCGGGGGGCCGCCGTCGCCCTCGATTCCGAGACGGGCGAGATCCTCGCCTACGTCTCCGGCCCGGACTACGCTCCCGCCATGCTCGTCCCGCCCGTCGCTCAGGCGACGTGGGCGCGACTCTCGGCCGATCCCGCGAGGCCCCTCTACGACCGGGCCGCCCTCAGCGCCCAGCCCCTCGGCTCAACCATCAAGCCGCTCATGGGCCTCGCGGGGCTCGAGGAGGGCGTCATCACGCCGTCCAGTACGTACCCGTGCAACGGGTCCTTCGTCTTCGGTGGCCGTCGCTTCGGGGGCCACGGGAGCTACGGGCCGCTCGGCGTCGAGGACGCCATCCGCGTCTCGTGCAACGAGTTCTTCTACGCGCTCGGCCTCGACATGGGCCTCGACACCTACGCGCGGTGGGGCCACCTCGTCGGCTTCGGAGAGCCCATGCCCACCGACCTCCCCTCGCAGAGCCCGGGCCTCTGGCCCGACTCGTCGTACTTCGACCGGACCTACGGCGCCGGGCGCTGGACACGGGGCTACCTCGTGTCCCTCGGGATCGGGCAGGGCAACGTGTCCGTGACCACGCTCCAGCTCGCCCGGTACACGGCCGCTCTCGCCAACGGCGGCCGCCTCGTCACGCCCCACCTCGCCCGCGTCCTCCGGCAGCCGGCCTCCGGCGACGAGGTCCGCCCCGGCCTCCCGACGCCCCGCAGGCTCCCCGTCAGTCCGGCGAACCTCGCGGTCGTCCAGCGCGGGATGCGCGCGGTCGTGACGTCGGGGACGGCCCGCGTGGCGGCCGTCCCGGGGGTCGCCGTCGCGGGGAAGACCGGCACGGCCCAGAACCCGCAGGGCGAGGACCACTCGCTCTTCATCGCCTACGCCCCGGCCGAGGCCCCCCGGATCGCCGTCGCCGTCTTCGTCGAGAACGGGGGGTTCGGGTCCACGGCCGCCGCCCCCATTGCGAGCCTCCTCATCGAGCAGGCGCTGACCGGCCGGACCACCCGGCCCGACCTCGTCCGCCGTCTCGTCGAGACGGTCCGGAGCGAGCCGCTGGAACCAGGCCCCTGACCCCGGTCTCGGGTTGCGTCTGGATTGGAAGACCGGGGTCGGATTGTCGAGGCGGTTGGGGCCGCAGCCCACAGCGTATCCGGAGGAGGGCGGTTGTGGGGGGCCAAACCCTGCCAGGTGGACAACCTGAGCGGATTTTAAGGGCGAGCTCAGGTTCCGTAAGGGTGCGTTGCCTGAGGTTGGAGGCACCAGGTCGTCCTCCACGCTCCTCCGCGCTGGGACGCCTTTCATGGGGGCAACCTCACGAGCGTTGCCTGCCGTCACGGAGGTTCCCCGGCAGCCCGGCCGTCCCATGCATGTCCGAATCATCCCATGCATGCATGCATGTCCGAATCATCCCATGCATGTCCGAATCACACGCCTCATCCTTCTCGGTCTCATCGTCGGAGCCGTCGTCGTCGGCGCTCGGCTCCTCCTGGGCACCAACGACGTCCCCCCGACGGACAGGACACTCCGCACCCAGCCTACCGAGACCGAGGTCCGCGCTGTCCTCGTCACGCCAGAGGCCGAGCGCCTCCCCCACAAGCCAGGCGTGCTGGCAGTGACCCTCGTCGAGGGCGTTGTCCCGCCCGCTGCCGTGGAGGCCCAAGTCCTCACCGACGAGGACTGCGCCCCCGACGCCGTCGGGGTCTCCCGCTGCCTCAACCGTCTCGACGTGGGTGGTAGCGAGGTGGCTGTTCGGCATCCCCACCGCATGCACGAGGTGGCGTGCCTGCGCCCGGGGGAGACCGTGCGCCTGATAGACCGCGCGACTTACGACGCGATGTGACGCCCGCGGCCGGGGCCGCACGGCGCCCTCCTCGGGCTCCCGATCCTGACACCCCCCTCCGCACCGTGGCCCCGGTATCACCGTCACCCACGTTCGCGCGGCCACCCAGGTCTCGCCCTCCGGAGCCACCGGTCGACCGCTCCCCGCCTTGGGGCTCGCGACTGTAATCCCCCGAGCCCTCCCGCGTCACTACAGGTAGACGATGACTGAACCGCAGACAGACGCCGCCCCTCACGCCCTGGTCGAGGCCCACCTCGTCGCGGGCAGGGCCTACCTGCTCGCCTACGTCGCATCCCGCGTGGACGACCCCTCCCTCGCCGAAGACGTCGTGCAAGACAGCCTGCTCCGAGCCCTCCGCGCCGCCCCCGGCCTCCGGGACGAGGAGAAGCTCGTCCCGTGGTTCCGCCGCATCGTCGCGAACGCCATCGCCGACGTGTACCGGAGGCGTGAGCGGGAGGTCGCGTCTCTCGACCGCTACCGACACGAGCGGGAAGGCGCCGTGCCTCCCACGGAGGACGAGGCACTCTGCCTCTGTTTCCGGGCTCTCCTCCCGACGCTCAAAGACGAGTACCGCGTGCTGATCGAAGCGCTGGAGCTGGAGGGGCGCGACCCCGACGCGGTCGCCTCAGATCTCGGCATCACCCGCAACAACCTCAACGTGCGGCGGCACCGCGCCCGCCGCCAGCTCCGCGAGCGGCTGGAGGCGCTGTGCACGGCGTGCCCCGACCACGGCTTCCACGCCTGCGACTGCCCGCCCCGCGAAGAGCTCCTCGACCCGGAGCAGCCTGCCCCTGACCCCGCCATCCGATGAACGGACCCTACGACTACGGATACTGGCTGATGGCCGTCGTGATGTCGGTCATCTTCGTCGCCTTCGCCTTCAGCTTCACGCGCCCGAAGAACTGGCGCGACTGGCGCTCCTTCGGGGCGTTCTCGGCCTTCGTCGTGGCGCTCTTCGCCGAGATGTACGGGTTCCCGCTCACGATCTACCTCCTCTCGGGGTGGCTCGGGAGCCGGTACCCCGGCCTCGACCTCTTCGCCCACGACAACGGCCACCTCTGGCAAACCCTCTTCGGGATCGGGGAGGGGAGCCCGTGGGCGGCCCACTTCAACGTGCTCCACGTGCTGAGCAACGTGCTCATCGGCGGCGGCGTGCTCGTCATTATGAGCGCCTGGCGCGTGCTGTACCAAGCGCAGCGGGAGGGTCGCCTGGCGACGACGGGGCTCTACGCGCGTGTCCGCCACCCCCAGTACGGCGGCTTCGTGGCGGTCCTCTTCGGCTTCCTCGTGCAGTGGCCCACCCTCCTGACGCTGGCGATGTTCCCCGTGCTGGTCTGGATGTACGCCCGGCTCGCGCGGATCGAGGAGCGCGAGGTCCGCGCACGCTTCGGCGCGGCCTACGACGTCTACGCGGCCCAGGTCCCCCGCTTCGTCCCCCGCCCGGGCGTCCGCTACGACGGGTCCGCGCCGCCGCCGGAGCCGCCCCGCGCGGCGCCCCAGCCCGAGGTGACCTATGGATAACGCCGTCGCCCTCGTCCGCGCCTACCTCCACGTCAACGGCTACTTCACCGTCACGGAGTACCCCGTCCTCGAGGCCGCCCGGCACGGCGGCTACCGCACCGTGACCGACCTCGACGTCCTGGCGGTCCGCTTTCCCGGAGCGGGTCGCCGCGTGCTCGGGCGAGGGGGGCGGCATCGGTTCGAGACGGACCCGGCCCTGCGCGCCCCCACCGACCGCCCCGACATGTTGGTGGCCGAGGTCAAGGAGGGACGTGGCCGCTTCAACGAGGCCACGCTCGACGCGGGCGTGATCGAGGCGGCCCTGGCCCGGTTCGGGTGCGCCGACCCGGACGAGGCCGCCTCGGCCGCCCACGACCTGCTCCGCCGGGGCGCCGCCCAGCTCACGGCCGGCCACCAGGTCCGCCTGGCCGTCTTCTCCTCGGACGGTGCGCCCAGCCACCCGGCCACCCTCACGCTCTCTCTCGGGCACATGGTCGAGTTCGTCCAAGACCACCTCCGCGCGCACTGGGACGTCCTCCACCACGCGCAGTCGCGGGACCCGGCGATGGGCTTCCTGATGCTGCTCGAGAAGGCCACCCGGATGCGCCCGGCCCCTCCTTCGTCCAGCTCAAGCCTCGCCTCCCATGACTCCTGATTCCGTCGCCCTCGTCACCGGTGCCGCCTCCGGAATCGGACGCGCCATCGCCCTCCGCTACGCCCGCGAGGGCTTCCGCGTCGTCGTCTCCGACGTGGACGAGGCCGGGGGGCAGGAGACCGCGCAGCAGATCGAAGAGGGCGGGGGAGGGGCCCTCTTCGTCCTGGCCGACGTGTCGGACCCGGCCGCGTGCGAGGCCCTCGTCGCCGGGGCCGTCCGCGCCTTCGGTCGGCTCGACGTCGCCTGCAACAACGCCGGCATCGGCGGGGAGCAGGCCCCGACGGCGGACTACCCCGTCGAGGCGTGGCAGCGCGTGCTCGGCGTCAACCTCTCGGGCGTCTTCTACGGCATGAAGGCCCAGATCCCGGCGCTGCGCGAGGCCGGCGGCGTGGCCATCGTCAACGTGGCCTCGATCCTCGGGCAGGTCGGGTTTGCCGGTGCCCCGGCCTACGTCGCCGCCAAGCACGGCGTCGTGGGGCTCACCAAGACCGCCGCCATCGAGCTGGCGGCCGAGGGCATCCGGGTCAACGCCGTCGGCCCCGCCTTCATCGAGACGCCGATGATCTCGGCGCTCGAGGAGGACCCCGAGACGCTCGCCATGCTCGTCGGCCTCCACCCCGCGGGGCGGCTGGGCACGCCCGACGAGGTCGCGGCCCTCGTCGCGTGGCTCTCGTCCGACGAGGCCTCGTTCGTCACCGGGGCCTACTACCCCGTCGACGGCGGGTACCTCGCACGATGAACCCCCTCCGCCTCATGGCGCCCCTCACCCCGAACCCGTTCTGCCGGCCCCCGGCCCGCGCGACGCGGACCGCGCTCGCCGCCCTCGCGCTGAGCCTGGGTGCGTCTGCGGTGGCCGCCCAGCAGATGCCGCTCGCCCTCGTCGAGGGCAGCCGCTACACGCGACGCACGGTCGACGCGCAGGGAGCGGAGGGCGCGTGCCAGACCCTGGAGGTCGGCGCCGTCGTCGTCACCGGCGAGGAGATGGCGGCGACGCTCACGGTGCGGCCCTGCGACGGGGACGCCGCCGAGGCGTCCGAGACCACGATTCGGTGCCGGGTCGACGAGGCGGGCATGGTGATGAACGTCGTCGCCCTGCTCGGCCCCGAGGGCCGAGACCTCGCGCTGCGCGTGACGGGCGACGCGCTCCTCTACCCCGGCCCGCCGGCCCAGCGCGTCGCCCTCGACGACGTGACGCTGGAGGCCGCCGTCGAGCGCGGCACGCTCGGCTTCCTCGGCGGGAGGAGCCGCATCGATTTCGAGAACCGCGTGGCTCGGCCCTCGGCCACCGACGCGCCCGCCGGGGCCTACACCGTCACCGAGGCGGTCCGCCTGCGGGCCTACGTCCTCGGAGTCCGGGTAAAGAACGATCGCTACCGGGCCGAGGAGACGCTGCTGCCCGGCGGCGGGCTCCTGCGGCAGGTCCTCACTTCGGACGGGGGCTCCATCGTGCTCGCCCGCTCCGAATGAGCCCGCCAGTCCCTCCGATGATGCCCACCTCTCGCACCTACTCCTCCAACGGGCCTGGCCGCCCCGGCCTCGGCCGCGCCGCGGGCGCCCCTGCACGGTCGGACGGGGGCGGGCGGCTGCCGCCGCTCGAGCCCACCCGGCCGGTCCGTCACCGGGGCGCCTCCCCGGCCCACTGCGTCGTCCTCGAGCTGGCGGCCCACACGGGGCTCGCCATCGACGGCCCGAACCCGTGGGACATCCAGGTCCACGACGAGCGCTTCTACAAGCGGGTCGTTCGCAGCGGCTCGCTCGGCCTCGGCGAGAGCTACGTGGACGGGTGGTGGGACGCCGAGCGCCTCGACGAGACGTTCCACCGCCTGCTCCGCCCGGACGCCCGCGCGGCCGTCCGTCAGGCGACCCGCAACCCGTGGGTGCTCCTCCCGGCGATTGCGGCGGCCATTGCGGGTAAAGTGCGGCCATCGCAGGCGTTCGAGGTCGGGGAGCGCCACTACGACCTCGGCAACGACCTCTTCGAGGCCATGCTCGACCGCCGCATGGTCTACACCTGCGCGTACTGGGCCGAGGCCGACACGCTCGACGCGGCGCAGGAGGCGAAGCTCGACCTCGTCTGCCGCAAGCTCGGGCTCCAGCCGGGCGACCGCGTGCTCGACGTCGGCTGCGGGTGGGGGAGCTTCCTCGCCTATGCCGCCGAGCGCTATGGGGCGCGCGGCGTCGGCATCACCGTGTCGGAGGAGCAGGTCGCTTTGGCTAGTGCGAGGCTACATGGCCTCCCGGTCGAGGTCCGCCTCCAGGACTACCGCGCCTTCGAGGAGCCGGAGCCGTTCGACCACGTCGTCTCGCTCGGCATGTTCGAGCACGTCGGCGTGAAGCGGTACCGGACGTTCCTGGACGTCGTGCGCCGGCACCTCAAGGACGACGGGCTCGTCCTCCTCCACACCATCGGGGGCAACCACTCCGCCCGCTCGACCGACCCCTGGATCGAGCGGTACATCTTCCCCAACTCGATGCTCCCCTCGATCCAACAGATCGGGCGGGCCGTCGAGGGGCGGTTCGTGATGGAGGACTGGCACAACCTCGGGGCCCACTACGACCGGACGCTGATGGCGTGGCACGCGAACGTCGAGCGCGCGTGGGCATCGCTCCCGGCCCGCTACGACGACCGGTTCCGGCGGATGTGGACCTACTACCTCCTCCAGTGCGCCGGCCTGTTCCGGGCGCGAGGCGCCCAGCTCTGGCAGGTCGTCCTTTCGAAGAACGGCGTCCCCGGGGGGTACACGTCCGTCCGCTGACCCCTCGCGTATCCCCCCCGTTCAGAGAGCCCCCGCCCCTCACCCGACCCCCGCCTCCCATGACCGACCCCTCCCACGACGACTCCACGACGCCGGCGGCCTCCCAGCCGACGGCCGCGCACGGAGGCCACGCCGAGCACGACCTCTCCGACCCGGTGCCGCCGGGCGAGAAGCCCGGGCTCAAGCAGCAGGAGCTCCGCGACGCGGCCGAGGAGGGCCCCCACGGCAGCCATGACGACGCCCGCCGCGGCCCCGTCGAGCACGCGCGCCGCGGCAACGACGGCCACAAGCCTGGCCACGGCGAGATGGGCCACGACCACCACGCCATGATGGTGGCCGACTTCCGGCGGCGGTTCTGGGTCTCCCTCGTCCTCTCGGTCCCCGTCCTCCTCCTCTCGCCGGCCATCCAGGCCTTCCTCCGGCTGGGCGACGCGCTCCGGTTCCCGGGCGACGCCCTCGTCGTCTTCGCCCTCTCGACCGTCGTCTTCTTCTACGGCGGCTGGCCGTTCCTGAAGGGGTTCGTGTCCGAGGTGAAGGGCGGGCGGCCCGGCATGATGACGCTGATCTCCGTCGCTATCACGACGGCCTACGTGTACAGTACGGCCGTCGTGTTCGGGCTCGAGGGGATGCCGTTCTTCTGGGAGCTCGTGACCCTCATCGACGTCATGCTCCTCGGCCACTGGGTCGAGATGAAGTCGGTGATGGGGGCCTCGAAGGCGCTCGAGGAGCTGGCGCGGCTCATGCCGTCCGAGGCCCACAAGCTCATGCCCGACGGGACCGTCCAGGACGTGCCGCTCGACCAGCTCCAGCACGGCGACCGCGTCATCGTCAAGCCCGCCGAGAAGGTCCCCGCCGACGGCGTCGTCGTCGACGGCCAGACCTCGGTGAACGAGTCGATGCTCACCGGCGAGTCCGTCCCGGTCTCCAAGACCGAGGGGAGCGCGGTCATCGGCGGCTCGATCAACGGCGAGGGCGCGGTCACGGTCGAGGTGCAGAAGACGGGGGCCGAGAGCTTCCTCTCGCAGGTGATCGACCTCGTGCGCGAGGCGCAGGAGTCGAAGTCGAAGACCCAGGACCTCGCCAACCGGGCCGCCCTCTGGCTGACCGTCGTGGCGCTCGGGGGCGGCGCGCTCACGCTCTTCTTCTGGTCGCTCGTGATGGGGGAGGGGTTCGCCTTCGCCATCGAGCGGGCCGTGACCGTCATGGTCATCGCGTGCCCCCACGCGCTCGGCCTCGCCATCCCCCTCGTCGTCGCCGTCTCGACGGCGATCTCGGCCCGCAACGGGCTCCTCATCCGCGACCGGACGGCCTTCGAGGCGGCCCGGAACCTCCAGGCCGTCATCTTCGACAAGACGGGGACCCTCACCGAGGGCCGCTTCGGGATCACCGACACGCTCGTCTTCGACCAGACGCTGACCGAGGAGGCCGTCCTCCGGTTCGCCGCCGCCGTCGAGGCCCTCTCCGAGCACCCCATCGCGCAGGGGATCGCCGCGGCCGTCGAGCGGCCCCTGCCCGTCGAGGGCTTCCGGGCGATCCCAGGCAAGGGGGCTGAGGGGACCGTCGAGGGCCGGCGCGTGCAGGTCGTGAGCCCCGGCTACGTTCGTGCCCAGGGCCTCGCCATCGACGACCCCCGCTACGAGACGCTCTCGGCCCAGGGCAAGACGGTCGTCTTCGTCCTGCTCGACGGCCACCTCGCGGGGGCCTTCGCCCTGGCCGACGTGATCCGGCCCGAGGCGAAGGGCGCCATCGCCGACCTCAAGGCGATGGGCATCCAGACCATGATGCTCACGGGCGACAACCGGAAGGTGGCCGCGTGGGTGGCTGAGGAGATCGGCCTCGACGACGTGTTCGCCGAGGTCCTCCCCGAGCAGAAGTCGGACAAGGTCAAGGAGGTCCAGGCGCGTGGGCTGGCCGTCGCCATGACCGGCGACGGCGTCAACGACGCGCCGGCCCTCGCCCAGGCCGACGTCGGCATCGCCATCGGGGCCGGGACCGACGTGGCCGTCGAGACGGCCGACATCATCCTCGTGCGGAGCAACCCCCAGGACGTCGCCACCATCGTCAAGCTCTCGCGGGCGACCTACCGCAAGATGATCCAGAATCTATGGTGGGCCGCCGGCTACAACATCGTCGCCATCCCGCTCGCGGCCGGCGTGCTCTACAGCGCCGGCGTCCTGCTCGGCCCGGCGATGGGGGCCGTGTTCATGTCGGCCAGCACGGTCATCGTCGCCATCAACGCCCGCCTGCTCAAGATCGAGCGCTGACATGCCGCTCCCCACCGTCCACGTTATCGGGGCCGGACCGGCCGGGCTGGCCGCCGCGCTCTACCTCGCCCGGGTGGGCCTCCGCCCCGTCGTGTTCGAGCAGGCCGCCGACGTCGGCGGCCGGTTCGACGGCGAGCTCCAGGTGCTGGAGAACTGGTCGTCTGAGGAGGACGCCGCCACAGCCCTCGCCGGGTTCGGCGTCACGCACGACGTCCGGTTCGAGCCCGTCCGCGAGGCCACGGTCTACGGCCCGGACCGCCAGCCCCACACCGTCTCCGGTTCCCGCCCGCTCGCCTACCTCGTTGAGCGGGGGCACCGTGCGGGCGCGCTCGACCGGAGCCTGAGGGACTTGGCGCTCGCGGCCGGGGCCGAGTTCCGCTTCGGCCAGCGCGTCGACCACAGCGACGCGCGCCACGTCGTCGTGGCCACCGGCCCCCGCGGGGCCGACGCCCGCGTCGAGCGGGTCGCCTTCG
>MDTC01148545.1_pt1 | contig 11412 bp, 9 predicted proteins | sample 811181 | NCBI WGS metagenome assembly MDTC01 (sample SAMN05326644, study PRJNA326480) | marine metagenome | isolation source: seawater | place: Pacific Ocean: North | collected 2011 | reverse complement strand
TCATTAGGGTCAGGATTTTTGGTTAAAGATATTGGCAGGATTCAAGAGCACTTTTCTTCTCCGGCAGGTATTGGTATTGAAAATTATGGTGAGTCAAGTGGTGCAGGCGAGAACGATTCTGGTCTGTTTGTTGTTACTGCAGCGCATTTATTTCCTATTGGTTATTCGTCTAGTTTAGATGGTATTCCTGGCGCTAGGTCAACTCAGTCATGGGATCCTTTTAAAATAAAGTATGACTTATTTGTGAATGGTCAGATGATTCCCGAAGCTGCAGTTATAGTAGCTAAAGACATTCCATATGATGTAGCTGTTTTGGGTATTGTCTCTGATAGAATAGATGATTTGCTGAGTTCTCTAGATCTTAATCATGTTGATGAATTTGAGGGTTTGCGATTTGCAGATTCTCTTAGAAGTGATCTAAAGAATAGAGAAAATAGTGCGGCGGCCTCTTTTACGGTATACGGTTATCCAGCAAGTGGAGGTGGGGCTTTAGAGCGTCGGCGCGGGTACCTTAAGTCCAAAGATTATGCTACGGATGATACATCTAATTTTGGTAATCTAGCTAAGTTTAAACTAGCACCTCCCGGTTTTATGGACGGTGATTTAGCAGAAAGTGGTATGTCCGGTGGTCCAATTATCAATGACCAAGGCTTGGTTGTTGGCTTAGCTATAGAGCGCCCTTTGGATGAAAACTCTTTAATTGCTATTGATTTGACTGAGTTTGGTAGTGCTGGCAAGAATGTGGATAATAGCCTTTGTTTCTATGCTTTTAACCCGTTTGACCGGGTTTTTAAGTTAGTAAACCTTGAGTCTAGTTGCGAGTATGGCAATTTTGGTAGTCCGCAGTTAGATGATTTCGAGCCTTTGGAAGGTGAGTGGATCATTCAAGAGGTTTTAGGTGAGAGGCCAACAGGAGAAGTAACAGAAGGGTTTCAGTTAACTGGGCAGTCAACGATTAACGGCCATGGCATTATCAATGGTCATGGCATTATTAATGGTCATGGCATTATTAATGGAGCAGCGATGCCAAATGGGGGGTCTTTGGCTGTTCATGCTGATAATTTGACTGAGATTAATACAGCTCTCTTCCGAGGTGAGTTTCAATTCAATCCTGCTTCTTTTCGCACCTATGAAGTAAGGGGTATTAGGGTTCTTAAGCGGCCTATTAATTCGATGTCTGAAGGATTGATTTTAGGTGGGCTTATAGTTGGTACCAAGGAAAGCTTGGACCAGGAGCAGGGCACTCCTGTCTATTCCATTAGAGATTTTGTCATATGGCTCCATAAACATGGATATGAAAGTGACCTTCATCGGTTGGTGGAGTGGAGGTAGAGGTCACTTCTTTTGATTTTGCAAATGTGAGATTATTTTTACTAGCCATGGCTGCAGGTTCGTTTCTTTTCCCGATGCTATAAATGCAGTGAGTATGTAAGAACCTGCCCTTAGGGTTTCTAGTTCATTGTTATTATTGGCTGTTTTTTCGTTCTGCCCCTTCTCTTGTGATTCTATTTCCCTGCACTCTAGCCCCGACTCAGTAAAGTTTATTTGATTGTATTTGTTTTCTCGGTTTGGAAATTTGAGTGCACCTTCCAGCGTATTGGCGTCAAACTCTATAAAAGTGTCGTTGTTTACTTTGAAAATCTTGGTGAAGTTTTTTTCGGTAGAGCTAGATTTGTGTTCTTTGAGGCTGTAACCGAGTTTGAAGCATTCAATGATAGGTTTTAAAAAAGTCATGCCGATCATATTTTCGTGTACGATATTTAGGCCTATACTTTTCTGGGTGTGCCAAGATGGAACTACTTGAAAGGAGCATTTTTTATCTAGTGCGTACAGTGTGACCTGGTATTGTTTGTTTTTTTCAATATCTATTGTCTCCTTATAATCCATGGAAAATCCCCCGAAGCCAATATCTCTTATGTGACTCTTCTCTCCATTAGGAAAAACTAAGAAAAAGGCTGGATGATTGGCTATTTGGTAGCGGTTATATGCCCTGGGTATAGCAGAGCTAAGATCAGCTTTGTTGGTCTTCATTATGTCAATGAACCTTGAGACGATGGACATTTGCAGATTCCTCATCAAGTTTGTTTATGTGCTAGGGCAGAGTCTTGAAAATATTTGCATGAACGCAGGTCCGAACTTGTCGAACTCTCTGTTTTGATAAAGCCCAGCCAAAATAAATCCTCCGTAGAATAATATTTCATGATCTGAGATGCTTGCGTATGAAATTTGTGATTTTATTGGCCATGATTTTATCTTAAGAATTGAATCTAGCCAAACTATCTCTTGATAATGTCCGTTGCTGGGGAAGCAAATCCTAGTGAATTCGAGCTTAGAGGTGCGGTCTAAAATCCAAGTGATATGTGATGGTCCTGGTGCAGCTAAAATTTGTAGTCTAGACAAAGTTTGTGGTGACTGTCGGCAGCTTACTTGATTCATGCGGTTACCTACTCGAAATGGTTCCAGAAAGTTTCTAAGGAAATCAAGTGATTCCTTTGACTTATGGTGAAGTTCGAGCTGCCAGCCTTCTGAAGTTGGTGTTGCTGATTCTATTTGAATGTCTATCGATCTGTTAAAAACAAAGAGCTGTCCCCAATTAGGGAAAAAGGTAATCGGTGATTCTTCTTTTGGTGCGATAAGTATCTGTGAATAATCAATATATTTAATTTCTAAGTGATGCCCTTCCGACTTCAGATATAGGTGATTAGACCAGATTTTGCGAATCGATGTATATTTTTGACCCACTTTTGAGGTGTGGACGCCAAAATTATTTAAAAAAGACATTGTATCTGTTCTCGAAACTATCTTTATTTTTGAACTCTTACACAGCACAGTCTGGATCGGTAGATTTGTGGAAAATTTTATTCGTAGCTTTCGCTGTCTGCTATAAATAAAGATGTTACATGTTGAAAAGTTCAATAAATATCGATCCATACAACTTCGTGTTTCACCTTGACGCAATTGTCTCGTTGTGTTAATTATAGCGCCGTCTAAGTTGGGTTCAGAATTCCCTACTACTACATAATTTTTGAAGTAGAAATTCAGGCCTTGTCACTTTCATCTTGGAGGTGTACTGGCCTTTTTTTATAGGTATCATAATGAGGCGTGATCAACTCGATAATATCATTGAATTAATTACTCCTCATTTGCCAGCGGGCTATGACTGTATTGATTTAGAGTGGGTTCAGAGTGAGATGGCTCTGCGAGTTTACATCGATAAGCAAGATTCTTCGGTTGTTTTAAGTGACTGTCAGACTGTAAGTCACGCTCTTGAAGAAGTTGAGGCTTTGGATGATTTTTTTACTGGAGCTTGGCGCCTTGAGGTCAGTTCCCCGGGGGTAGAGCGGCCTTTACGCACCGCCGAGCACTTTGAGAGTTATTTGGGGAAGGAAATTTCTGTCAAATTGACAGAGAAAGTTCAGGGGCGTAAAAATGGGAGTGGTTTGCTTCAGCGGCTTGAGGCTGGGGAGGTGTTTTTGCAAACTCCTGAAGGCGATTGGTGTTTTCATTTAGATAAGTTACTAAAGGCTAACGCGATCTATGATTGGAATGGATAATGATTTATAATAGATGCATTTTCGAATCATAATAATAGAGAATTTTTGATTTTTCATGCCTGATATACGAGGTTTTTAGACATGGCATTATTAGATTACCAAGAGGGTTCTGAGCTTGAGAGAGTGATATCCGGTGTTAGCCGTGATAAGAATCTTGATAAATCAGTGATTGTTGATGCACTAGAGCAAGCTGTAGTTCATGCTGGTCGTCGTGTTATCGGAGTATCATCAGATTTGGAGGCGCATTACAACGAAGAGGCAGACGAGATTGAGTTGTTTCAGTTTCGCACTGTTGTAGAGGACGATGATGTTGCCAATGATGAGATGGAAATTGCTTTAGCTGATGCGATGAAGTTAGATAGCGAGTCGGTCTTAGGGGATGCCTTGGGTGTTAAGATTGACACCTCTACTTTTGGGAGAATTGCAGCCCAGTCAGCAAAGCAAATAATCGTTCAAAAAGTTAGAGATGCTGAGCGTGCGCAGGTCTATGAGGAGTTCAAAGATCGCGTGGGTGAAATCATGAGCGGTAATGTGCGACGCTTGGAGAGAAATGACATCATCGTTGATCTGGGGCGTTCAGAGGCGGTCATTCCATATAAAGAGCAGGTTCCGACAGAAAAATTCAGGCCTAAGGATAGAATTCAGGCTTACGTAGTAGATGTTAAAAAATCGTCTAGGGGTCCTCAAATCATTATGTCTAGGGCTCATTCTGGGTTCTTGGTGTCTTTGTTTGAGCAGCATGTGACTGAAATTTATGATGGTATTGTTTCTATAGAGTCAGCTGCTAGAGATCCGGGGTTTAGGTCCAAAATAGCTGTGTATTCAAAGGATAACTCTGTTGATCCCGTGGGAGCATGCGTGGGTATGAAGGGGGCTCGTGTGCAAGCCGTCGTCGCTGAGCTCAATGGAGAAAAAATAGATATTGTGCCTTTTGATCATGATCCTGCAAGGTTGGTGTGTAATGCGCTAGCGCCAGCTGTGGTGAAAAAGGTTATTGTTGATGATGGTAGTAACTCGATGGAAGTGATTGTCAGTGATGATCAATTGTCTCTAGCTATTGGCAAGCGAGGTCAAAATGTGAGGTTGGCGGCTCAGCTGACCGGATGGCGTTTGGATATCAAGAGTGAGTCTTCTGTTGAAGAGAAGATGTCTGGGGCTAAGGCCATTATTGCTGGTGTAGAAGGTCTGGACGATATGATGGCATCCTTATTGGTCCAAGAGGGTTATGGCACTGTTGAAGAAATTGCAGGTTTAGCACCAAGAGTTCTACTTAGAGTCTTGAATCTTGATCACGATAGCGCTATGAACGTAATCCGAAGTGCACAAGAAATCATTGGTAGTCAGGACCCTGATCTTATGGCAAACTCTTCCGCTGCCCCAGTTGAAGATGCTAAAGTGGACCATGGTCAAGAAGAAAAGTCTGATTTGATTAATGTGTTCCTTGAATTGTCTGATGTGGGAGAGGCAAATGCGCATGCTCTAGCTGAGGGTGGGTATGGCACTATTGGTGATTTGATTGCTGATTCGGCAGAGGAAATTTCACAGAAAACAGGCTTGAGTTTAGGTGTAGCTAGGACAATCCAGATGGCTGCTGACCGGTATATGCAGGATGGTTAAGTCAAAAGAATTGTAAGTGGTTAACTCCATTGTTTGGGAGACTATAGACGAATGTCAAAAATTCGTGTTTACGAATTGGCTCGCGAGATGAATGTTGAAAGCAAGGTTCTCGTGGGTCGGCTTAAAGATATGGGTATTGTGGTTGCTAGTCATCAGAGCACTTTGACTGGTGATCAGATTTTGCAGGCTAAAAAGGCTATGAAGGGTGGTGCAAGCCCAGATAAAGCTTCTGCTAACCCAAGGGTTATTAGGCGTCGCCGAAAGGCTGAAGCCGCCCCCCCTGAAGCTGAAGTATCAAGCTCTGATGCCGATTCAGGTATGCCTATGGTATCGGATAACGAGACCGGACCTGAAGAGCAGGTGCAGCAAGGCAATGAAGCTTCAGAAGATGAGTCTTCCTTGGTAGAGGTTGCTGACTCGGATTCCTCTACTAATGAGGTTGAGGCAGCTGAATCATCGACTGCAGAGCCAGTTGTTGCAGAGACTGCTACTACGGAATCTAAGGTAGCCGAAACGACGCTAGGTGAGCCGGCATTACCTTCCGAAGGTAATGGGGCTATAGAGGAGCAAGCTTCAGCAGAAGTGGTGCGAAAGCCCGGTGGGGCAACTATAGTCCGCAGAGCGACACCTGAAGAAGTAGAAGCTCGTAAAGTTGCAATAGCGGCTAGAGCAAAGCAAGGTAGGCAGGGTAAGCACAACAGAACTGGTGATTCTCCTGCTCGTCCAGATGCTCAGCCAAGTCAAAGGCGTAGTACTCCTAAGGAGCGAGGTCCTGACAGGCCTAAAGAGAGCCGGGATAAATTTGCTAAAGCTCCGCCAGCGCCGAGTGATGTTAATGATATCCCGAATCCTTTGGATGAGGCTGGGGGAAGAAATCGAGGGCGACGAAGTGGCGGCGAAGCTTGGCGTGATGAAAAGGCTGTGGCCGTTCCAGGACAACCTGTTCAGAAACGTCCAGAGGTTAAGAAGCGTAGAGATAAAACAGATACGCGTACTATTCTAAACTTGGCTGATCGTGGAGAAGAGGTACGGGTTGGTAAGGCGCGTAAAAGGACTGTATATACTCCATCAGCTTCTGGTAGACGCCGTGACTTGAAGAGAAGGAAAGATCTTAAGAAGACTCAGTTGACCGTACCTAGGGCAGCTTATCGAGTTGTGAAAATGGGTGAGGAGATCACCGTCGGCGACTTTTCTCAGCAGCTTAATGTTAAGTCTGGAGAGATCATTAAGAAGCTTATGGGAATGGGCGTGATGGCGACCATTAACCAGAGTATTGATTTAGATACTGCTACCTTAATAGCATCAGAATATAATTTCGAAATTAAAAATAATGTTGTTACTGTTGACGATGTGCTTACTAGGATTGGGGGAGAAGCCCGGTCTGAGGGTAAAGTGGAACGTCCACCAATAGTGACAATTATGGGTCATGTCGATCATGGTAAAACATCTATCCTAGATGCGATTCGTAATAGTGGGGTAGCGGCTACCGAGGCTGGGGGTATCACTCAACATATAGGTGCCTATACGGTTGAGAAGGATGGCAAGACGATAGCATTTCTGGATACTCCAGGTCATGAAGCTTTTTCGGCAATGCGGGCTAGAGGTGCTAAAGCGACAGATATTGTTATTCTAGTTGTTGCAGCAGATGATGGGGTGATGCCACAGACTGTAGAGGCGATATCTCATGCCAAAGAGGCTGGGGTACCTATTATTGTAGCTGTCAATAAAATAGATAAACCTAATATCAATATAGATAGGGTTAATACTGAGTTGATGGAGCATGCCATTCAATCTGAAGAATGGGGTGGTGAACATCAATTTGTGAAAGTTTCAGCCATAAAAGGTACTGGAATAGAGGAGCTTTTGGATGCGATTAATTTGCAAGCCGAAATTCTAGAATTAACTGCGGACTTTGATCGATCTGGAGAAGGTGTTGTTATTGAAGCTCACCTGGATAAAGGTCGGGGGCCAGTGACCACTGTTTTGGTCCGCGATGGTGTTGTCAAAGTTGGCGATACGGTTGTCGCAGGTGTTCAGCTAGGCCGTGTGCGAGCTATGCTTGATCATCAGGGTAAGAGTTTGGAAAATGCAGGCCCATCGATACCTGTTCAAGTCCTTGGTTTATCTGGGGTGCCAGAAACGAGTGATATCGTGAATGTGGTTGCCGATGAGAAGATTGCTCGTGAGATCAGTGATATTCGTAAGAAAAGTATTCTGGATAGTAAATCAAGCAAGTCCAGTGCTGCCTCCTTAGAGGAGTTACTTGATCGGGTTAATCAGGGAAGTGTACTTGAAGTCCCAGTTATTATTAAAGCAGATACCCAGGGTTCTCTTGAGGCTACAGCTGAAGCAATAATGAAGATTGCTAGTGACAAGGTGAAAAATAGAATTGTCCATAAGGCTGTAGGTGGCGTTACAGAGTCGGATGTAACTTTAGCTGAAGCAGCTAATGCTGTGATCATTGCTTTCAATGTTAGATGTGGAAGAGGTTTGGATCGGGTTGCTGAGACTGCTGGTGTACTAGTAGAGGTTCACAGTGTTATTTACGATATTGTAGAATCGATGAAAGCCATGATGGCTGGTCGATTGCCGCCGATTCAAACTGAAGTTGTTCAGGGGCATGCTGAGGTTCGGCAGACGATCAAGGTTCCAAAAGTTGGAATTGTTGCAGGTACTTCCGTTTTAGATGGTAAGATTACCCGCAATGCTCACTTGAGGTTGATTCGGGAAGATATTGTTATTTTTACAGGTAAGATAGGCTCTCTTCGTCGCTTTAAGGATGATGTAAAAGAAGTGGCCTTTGGCTATGAATGCGGTATTGGTTTTGATGGTTATTCGGATATCAAAGAAGGAGATATTCTGGAGGCGTTTATCATCGAGGAGTCCGCAGCTACATTATGAGATTGAGATGAGTTTAAGACAAGATAGAGTGGCAGACCAAGTCCGCGATACAATTGGTCGATGTTTTCAGGGTGGTATAATTAGTGATCCCCGGCTAGAAGGGGTCACTGTAACTGCGGCTAAGGTCAGTCCAGATCTTCAAGTTGCGACCATATACTTTCGCCTTTATTCCCAAACGGATCGTGATGAGGCTATGCGGGGTTTGAAAAGTGCTTCGAGCTTCTTCAGGAGAAAGTTGGCTGCTTCACTTGAGCTGCGCAGGGTTCCTCAGCTTAGATATTTCTATGACGAAAGCGTTGATAAAGCTTCAAGAATTGACGAGTTGCTCTTTCAGCTTAGGTGATAAGTTAATCTACAAGATTTCCGGAGAATAGATTTTGGGGCGTAAGAATGTTCCCTCACCTTTTTGTGGTATGCTTGCCATCTACAAGCCTCGTGGGATGATTTCGAAAGATGTTTCTAGGTATTTGGAGAAGAAGTTAGGCAGGCTTAAAATGGGCCATGTCGGGACTTTAGATCCAATGGCAGAAGGCGTTTTACCACTCCTCTTTGGTAAGGCAACCCGTTTGCAGGATTATCTGTTGGGGATGACTAAGGAGTACGAGTTTGATGTCGAATTTGGGCGGCACACCGATACTAATGATGATGATGGTCAAACCCTAGAAAGTATCGATCCAGGTATTATTGAGCGCATGGCCGTTGAGCTCGCTGCCTCAGAATTGACTGGGGAAAGAGTTCAAATTCCTCCTATATATTCTGCGGTTAAGTACAGAGGCAAACCATTATATGAATACGCTCGATCAGGTAAAACAACTGAAGTGCCTTTGCATGATCTGGAGAGGCGAGTGGTTATTTATAGCCTTAAGGTTGTCAATCTAGAAGGCAAGATCGCTACTTTCAAAGCACGTGTATCCAAGGGTACATATATCAGGGTACTGGCTCTAGAAATTGCAGAAAAACTAGGAACTATTGGGGTTGTTACTCGTCTTTTTCGGTCAGAGAGCGCTGGTGTTCTTGCAAAGGATGCTTTTACGCTTGATCAGGTGGCCGATAAGATAGGTGTTTTTGGTAATCTGGTTGCTCCAATAGAGTCGATAACTATTGATATGCCAAAGATGCACATAAAGTCGACTACCCATATTGACTCGCTATTCCATGGAAAGACTTTAGAGCTTGACATTGAGGCTTTCAATAAGTCTATTCATTTGCAGAATAATTTAGGGAAGTCTGAGAGCGTGTTTAAAGTTGCAACAGAGCTTTTACTTCTCGACCAATTTGGCAAAGCTCTAGGTTTGGGTGTTGCAAGGATTAAAGGCTCGAATCAAGTAGTAGTAGATTTAAAAAGAGGGCTAGTATGAGTATGGATCAAAAAAACTATCTGTTTACTTCAGAGTCAGTGAGCGAGGGTCATCCGGACAAGGTGGCTGATCAGATTAGTGATGGTATTCTCGATGCGCTTTTGGAGCAGGATAAGAATTCAAGAGTGGCTGTCGAAACACTGGTTAAGACGGGCCTAGTGGTTATCGCTGGAGAAGTCACTTCTAGTGCTCATATTGATTATGCAAGTGTTGCCAGAAAGGTGATAGAAGACATAGGCTATAATGAGTCTGAACTTGGATTTGATGCAAAAAGTTGCGGTGTTATGGTAGCGGTAGAGCAGCAGTCTGCAGATATTGCAGCTGGCGTAAATGAAGGTGAAGGCGTTCACCAGGAGCAGGGTGCAGGTGATCAGGGTATGATGTTTGGTTTTGCTAGCGATGAAACCCCTGAATACATGCCAGCGACTATAAGTTACTCCCATAAGTTATTAAAAAAATTATCTGAGTTGAGGCGTGAAAAAAGCGTATCATGGTTGCGACCTGATGCTAAATCTCAGGTTACTGCTGAGTATAAGAATGGAAAACTAAGCAGAATTGATGCTGTTGTTGTTTCCACTCAACATGGCCCAGATGTTGAGCATGCTGAGCTAGAAAAGTACATTATTCAAAATTGTATCAAGGAAGTTATACCTTCTAATCTTCTGGATGCCCAAACCCAGTATCATATCAATCCAACTGGTCGCTTTGTTATTGGAGGTCCTCAAGGTGATTGTGGTTTAACGGGCCGCAAAATTATTGTGGATACCTATGGTGGTCACGGCGCTCATGGTGGTGGTGCTTTTTCTGGAAAAGATCCTACCAAGGTGGATAGATCTGCTGCATACATGGGGCGGTATATCGCTAAAAATATTGTTGCAACAGGCTTAGCGTCTAAGTGTTTGGTGCAGTTAGCTTATGCTATTGGTGTGCCTGATCCAGTAAGTGTTTTTGTTGATACTTATGGTACAGGCAAAGTGGGTGAGGAAAAGCTAGCCGAAGCTGTTAGGGAAGTCTTTAAGTTGACTCCTAAAGGCATAGATTCCACTTTTAATTTGAAACGCCCTATGTACCAATCGACCGCTTCATATGGCCATTTTGGTAGGGATGAGTTTCCTTGGGAGCGATTAGATAAAGTTGAGGCTTTGAAGTCTCTTTTTAAATAGAAATAATTTTTTGTTTTTATGATTTAGGGCATGCATCCGTAGTTTGGTTGCGTGCCTTTTTGTTATCTTATATAATTCACTAACAGCATAGAATATCAGGAAATTTTTTGAAAAATGGATGGTTAGCCTACTTTGTTCATCTGGGCAAAGCTTATAAATTGATTTAATGATCGCCTTCAGGCAGGAGAAAACATGGCTAAAAAAAGAGTCCTGTTGGTAAACAGAGAATTTCAATTTCGCTATACGCTAGTGGCCGTATTAGTAGGGGTCATTTCTACCTGTCTTAGTTGCGTGGTTATACTTTATCCACTGTATCAGTTCGAAATACTGAGGATACCGGCGTTTTTACCAATACCTATTTTAGGGGTTATGGTTCTTGCGGTTGCTGTTAATATTCTGTTTATTTGGTTGATAGGTATTGCGGTTACTCATAAGTTGGCTGGGCCAATGTTTAGTATGGCTAGGACCCTGCGCAGAATTGAAGAAGGTGTCTGGACTGGTCACTTAACGATTCGCAAAGATGATGAAATGCATTATCTTGTTAGAAGTTTGAATGGGATGATTGATAGTATTACCGATGCGTGCAAAAGTGACCTTGTAGCTGTGCGGCAGCTAAAAGACCTTATAAATTCGTTGCCAGCAAGTGAGGACGAGGCAGAAACGCTGCGGATTATTCTGGAAAAATTAGAGAATTCTTATGAACAGCGTTTGCTGGTCGATCGTTGAGCTAAAGTTTAAATTTGAAAGCAAGAATCTATGTGGATTGAGAAGTTGTCAGGGACTTTTATAGAGTCTTTACCCTCAGGTATTATTGTTGAT
>MDTC01123663.1_pt1 | contig 11412 bp, 13 predicted proteins | sample 811181 | NCBI WGS metagenome assembly MDTC01 (sample SAMN05326644, study PRJNA326480) | marine metagenome | isolation source: seawater | place: Pacific Ocean: North | collected 2011 | reverse complement strand
TTAGCCAGAAAAAAAGGTTGGGTTTTAAGAGACCAATTATGCTAATTTTTTTATATAGAATACGTAATTCATTGGTTTAGAGACACATATACAATAATCCCCACCATTTTCTTTGAGTTTTTTTGATATTGTTGAAGCATCTACTAATATATCCCTTTGTATACGTCTTAATGATGGATATATTTCTACACTTGTATCTGCTTTTATTACAAGATATTTATACTCTTTTACATATTTTTCCATAGTTTCTTCTTTTGTTATAAATCCTCCTTCCATTTCATAAAAAGGCATTATTAATATAAATCATCATAAACTCTTTATATTAATTTAATTATTCTACTTCTAAACTATTAAAGTGATACATCGAAATCAGACTAAATAACAGCAAATTTGATAACGAATGTGACTCAACAAATAAATGTGCTAAAATTATAAACATCGCGTGTGCTAATGCTTTCTGTAATGTTTCATTATGACTAAAAATAACTAATACAATACTTAATACTAATAATACATATGATAATTCTTTTTGTTGAGGTATTAAATATTTAATTATATGTTTATAACTACCATCAAAATATATTTTTATTATTAGTAATAATAATAACCCCCCTACTATCATATTGTGATATTCATATTCTTCAGAAGTAATTTTCTTTTCTAATTTTTTTTCTCCTTTATTAATATTTTTAAATAATTTATTTATTCCTAGGTTTAACATATATATTAATAAATGATTTAAATTTTCTTTTATATATATTAGAAATGATCAATGAACTTTTAGATAATTTCTTTAAAGGAACCATCTCTTCTGCAGCATCAAAAACTTTCACAGCACCTATCGAGTTATGGAGAATACAAAGACAAAATCATTTCATTCCTAATTCAACTTTAAAAGATGTTATTCTAAATGAAGGTATTAGACATTTATGGAAAGGAAATTATATAAATCTTGTAAGAGGAACACCTCAATACACCTTAAATTATATGATTTTTAAAGAAATTAATAAAACGATCGAAAATAAACTTGTTTCTGGAGCTACTTCGGGTTCTATCAGCATGGCTTTAATTTATCCTCTCGAAACAACTAGAAGTTATTTATCATTACAAACCAATAAAAATAAATATAAAGGTATAACCGATGTTCTTAGAAAGACACCTATAAGAAATTTATATGGAGGACTAGGAACTAGTATATTAGGATTCGGAAGTTTTAGTGGCTTTTTATTTTACTTTCAAGATTTCCTAAAAAAAAATAACACACAATATCCTATTCTAAATGGTGGTTTAGCTAGTATTATGGCTTTAACTATCACTTATCCTACAGATTTATTAAGAAGGAGACTACAATTACAGGATTATGACTCAACTGTTCCAAAATATAATGGTTTTACTGATGCAATCAAAAAAATTTATCATACCGAAGGTGGTATTCCCGCTTTTTATAGAGGATTACACGCCAATTATGTTAAAAGCTTCGCACAATGGTCCATCTATTTCTACATCATTGATAATATGAAAATGCGATAAAATCTATACTATATATATATGCCTAATAAAAAAATGAATAAAGCTTTAAATGTTATAAAAGCTGTTAATCTTATGAAACGATTCCAAAAAGAACACGTAGAACATATAAAAAACAATCAACAAAATCAACAAGATTTATTTGAAGGAAATCCTACTAATAAACAAATAGTAACAGATAATCCTGAATCTATTTGCTATAATCTTTATCACGACCATCAAGTGTCTTCAAGTTCGGAAACTAACTATAACAACACTATTATTTCTTTTTTAAATAGTGAAGGTGATGAAATAATTACACAGGGAAACAAAGAAATTCAAAGAACGAGTTATAAAAAAAGTGGACAAAAGGCACTTGATTTAGTTAAAAAAATTGTAGGAGTTGACCACGATATAACAATAGGACAGGAAATAAAGAAAGGAAAGCTTACTATTTATATAAATAACGTAAACCCAAAGGATATAGAAACAGCAACCACATCCGTTTATAATGTAGAAGATAACACAGTAGGATTCATTCATTTACCTGGAAAAACTTCGTATTTATTTATTAAGGAAAATGGTAATGTAAAAGTAAAAGGTCTAGGCGATTTTTTAACCCATTATTCAAATAAATTAGAAAAGGACGGTTCATCAAGCTTGGACCATATAAGAAAAGCGGCATCAATTAAACAACAACGAGGGGGCAATCCTGGTGATTTAAATGAGGGTCAAGTTGTTTGTATAATAAATGGTACTGTTGTTAATGATATTGGTGATAAAAATACACAAGAAACCGTTAGAAAAGTACCATGGCTCCATCATAGAAAGAATCGTGAAATAGTGGTTGTACGGATCGCTATATTGGCTTCGATTGTTACTGGTGGTTCAGCGTTTGTTCCTGTTTTGGCTTTTGGGACTGCTTTAATTGCTATGAATTGTGCGTACAAATGGTTAATGGGAAAAGAACGTTGCACTAGTTCAATATGGACTAGTGCTAGAGGCATAAGCTCAGCAATGAGCTTGGTATTTGGTGCTAGGAAAGGAGGAAGAAGAAGAAGGACTCGTAGAAAAAGTACAAAGAAAAGACGTAGAAGAAAAAGTACAAAGAAAAAGAGAAGACGTACAAAGAAAAAGAGAAGAAGACGTAAAAGAAAAAGAAAAACTCGTAGAAAAAAAGGTGGTACATCGACTACTATTGGTGAATTTATAATTACAAGCTCATCGAAACCAAAGCCAGGAATAGCTATGGCTATTGCTATTGATGAAACATACAATGATAATTATTACGGCCATTGTGAAAATCATAGTAGAGCATTATATCCAAGATCACCAACGTGGGCTAAGAGTACCAAAAAAGTTTGTAAAAAAAAGGTGGATACTTTTAGACAACGCGTATTTAAAATGCCTCCCCGACGATAGGGTTAGTTTCCTCATTAATTTCATATAAAGTTCTCATAGGCTTATCATATTTTATATGAAATTCTTTATCTAAACCTGTTTCTTGTAATAACTCTTCTGGCTCTTCAATCACTAACTCTACTCTATCATAACCTCTTTTTCTCTTCACCTTTTTATATAATTCATTGTATTTATTACTTATATTCGTGCAGCAAACATTTAGATGATGTCCTGTATTATAATTTTCATCTAATATATCCCAAGTAAATAATGAACAATGACAGCAACAATACAATCCCCAAAATGTTAAACATAAGGATGGACATATATCAATCATAATTACGTATTATATTAAAAAATAAATTATATTTAAATACATATAATTTATGGTTAAACGAAAGAGTAGAACTCTATCTCAAGTTGGTTGCGAGTTATTTACTACAGTTAATATGCTTTCAGAAACAAAATCATTAAATAGAATGAATAGTTGGGACCATACACCACCACCATCACCGACAAATCAAAATAGAAGAAAAAGTACAGGTTGTATGGGATTCAAAAAATTTAATCTTAAAAAGGTGTTTCTTGATTTGATGACTACTGATTTTGATAGAAAACTTGTTGAAAATACTAATACTATGAGAAAAGCAGCAAAAAGATTGATAAGTTATCTATATAATAGAGAAAGGTCAATACCTTATTATACCAATAATGCTGTTACTAATCTTGTTATATTGATTTTAACAGATGGTGAAAAATATTTAACACAACAAAGAGTTAAACATAATGTTCACTTTTATTTAAGATTAGCCCAAGCCGCCATGAAAGAGCAAGACCATCAGACAGCTATTTTAATTAAAACAGCACTATTAAATCACAATATAAGTAGATTAAAGATAAAACTTAATAAACAAGACATAAAAATAGAAACTGAGCTTCATTATAATTATGGTGGATTTAAAGACTGTCATGGTAAACACATGAGACATTTTCTTGATAAATATAATATTATTAATCGTAAATGGGAAAAAGAAGGTATTGATGAAGAATGGATTCCATCAGCTATGGTTTTACATATGCATACCACAAGAAATAAAGCTTATTCAAAAGCATTCACAAGAATTGGTAAATATCCCAAAGATTTAATAAAAATGGATGAAAAATTAGAACTATTAAAGAAATTTTATTGGAAAGCATTTTTTCTTAAAAAAGAAACAGAACTAACTAAAATTTATGATACAAAACCTGATGACCTTCCTATTGTTAAAAAAATTAGAAAAGAAAAAGGAAAAGATACTTCTCTTACTCAAATATTATTTGAAATGTCTTGTAATGTTAAAAAATGTAAATCTAATGATAAAAAAAATTGGGCAAACGCAAAGAAAAAATCGAATGCTTTAATTTGGTGTAATTAATAAAATTGATTAGATATTAATATATTATGATGTGTATATTAAATCATGTCTAAATCTGGAAAAATGCCGACTACCTGTGATATATGTGACTTTCCGTTCACAAAACAGCTTAGAAAACCTATTCATTGTAGTAAATGCAATCTGGTTTCATGTCTTCAATGTAATAAAACTTATTTATTGGGAAAAAAAGACCTTCATTGTATGGGTTGTAAGATTGGTTGGACTGACGCTCAAGCAAGTGATTATTTAGGAAGTTTTATACATAAAGGTTACAGACAACACACTACACAATTATTATGGGAAATGCAAAAAGCTAGATTGCCTGAAACAATGCCTGCTGTAGAAAGAGAAGTAAAGATAAGAAAAATGAAAGAAGAAGAATTGAAACTTAATCGTCAGATTGAAGAAGCTCGACAAACCTTTCATAACTTACAAGAAATACAGAGACACCTTAGGTATAATATTTCTCATGGAATAGTTGATGGTTCATCTAAATCAGAAATGGAAAAGAAAAAGAAAGAATTCGTTAGGGCCTGTCCTGTTAATGATTGTCCGGGTTTCTTATCTAGTCAGTGGAAATGTGGTATATGTGAAACTTGGGTCTGTAAAGATTGTATGGAAGTTATAGGAAAAGATAAACAAGCAGAACACGTTTGTAATCCTGATGTTTTAGCCAGTGCACAATTATTAAAGAAAGAAACAAAACCTTGTCCATCTTGTTCAGCTGCTATTTATAAAATTTCTGGATGTGATCAGATGTGGTGTACTCAATGTCAAGTCGCATTTTCTTGGAGAACTGGTCTAAAAGTTACTGGTGTTATTCATAATCCACACTTTTATGAATGGCAAAAACAATCTGGTGATAATAGAGCTAATCCTGGAGCCATCGCCTGTGGTGGAATCCCTGGAGCTGGTCAATTCGGTCGAATATTGGAAATTTTGAATCTACATCAATTTTATGATGATGATGTTGGACGAATTGGTAATTTCTTCAATGTTTATAGCACTACTAGTAAAAGAAGTCATTTAAATAATTATATAGCACAGACAGGGTGGATTAAATATTACAGATACAATAATACATTAAGGTCTATTGGTATAAGCACCTTCCTAGGAAAAATAAAAGCTTCAGATAAAGATAAAGAATTTGCCGCACCTAGTCCTATTAAAATTAAGTTAGATTCAAAAGAAACCTATACTATACCTAGTGAATATTTGTTCGTCAAAGTAACGCCTGACCTTAACAATAGTGATTATTGCGATTGTAGTGTAGAGCTTAAAATATCCGAAACAATTTTTAAAATATATAAATTCTGCGCTATATTATTTAATCTTCACAGAGGCGTTACTCATTTTCAACACGTTGAATTAGATGAATATAGACGACGTGTTAATGAAGTTAATAATGATTTATACCAAAGAAAAAGAGTTCAATATTTAATGAAGGAATTAGATGAACAATCATTTAAACGAAGTCTTATGATGGATGATAGAAAACATAAAAAAAGAAGAGCTATTCTAGATATTTATGAAGTATATAACCAAGTTTCTAATGATTGTATTAGAGAAGTTTACCAAGTGGGCGTTGAACTTAATCAGGGTAAGAAAGATTGTCGAAGAAAAAATGATCATTTATTCGATACTATCAAAACTCAACTAACCAGATTAGAAAATGTTAGAAGATATTCTAATCTAGAGTTACTTAAAATTAGTAAAGTTTATAGGCAAGTTGTTCCTCTTATCCGTAAGGATGGTTATACTGATACTATGAATTATGATAACTGGAAAAAAATATATGAAAAGCACGGTGATAATACCTTCGAAGTTGCTTATGATATTTTGAGTTCAAAAAAAGATGAAACTATATATAAAATAGATTATGAAAAAATAAAACTATTAAAATGGTCTATTCCTTCTCTATTAACACATAAACAAAAAATTACCAAAAAAGAATATGAAATATATAAAAATTATTTAATAGCATCAAGATATTATAGACAAAACAGAAGGTTTTAAATAAATAACCCTCTTAAAAATTTATATACTATTTTAACATTGTTAGGATGCTTTTTTTTATTTGGACATATATGACCGTGTTTTATCTGTCCACAGCTATCACATTTATGTGGATTATAACATTTTAGTGGTGTTAAACTACATTTTTTCCATTTCTTTCCGTTTTTTTTTTCGTTTTTTTCAGAATGTTCCTTATTCTTTAATCTATGGCAGTGCGAACATCTACGTATAGCTTTCTTTTTATTTTTCCATTTCCATTCGTCTTTATCTACTACTAACAGATCCATTTGTAGTGCTTCAAAAACAGATTTATAAATATTTTTCAATTTCCAGTTTTCTTTATCTACTATAAACTCATTATAACAGGGACTTGTTTCTATTCTTTCATTTTTTAATGAAAAGCAACCCGTATTCCAACCCCTTTTCAAATGATGACTTCCTTTAAAAACTAAATTCTCCAGATAATGTAGACATTTTATATTGTCTTTATTTTCTAATATTTTATTTCTTGATATGTGATATTTACCATAATACAAATATGTATTATAATAATCATCATTATATATCCTTATACCCACTTCTTCGCTTTTTACAGGCATATTTTTAATTATTCCTATTCCTTCTATCTTATTTGTTTCATTATTCATTTCTAATATAAATATACCTACATCCGCTGGTATTTTATTAGAAATAGGAATCATTCGAGTAGCCATTGTAAAATTAGATTTATTCCATGTTTTTTTAAATTCTATGTTTTCTTTATACGTTTCAGTTGTAAATTTTGATGTTCCTATGTGTTGAATAGATTTTATAAACTTTTCTTTGTTCATCATTAGTATCATCTAAAATACTATATTTAATTCAATTTTATTTTTAGTTTGTAAAATCTTATAATATAAATATAATCCATAAAAATTCTTTGCTACTATATCTAATAAATTATAACTTATGTTCTTTATATTTGCTGGAGCCATTGCTGCTAGACCATATAAACTCCATACACTTCCCATAAATGTAAATAAACTCTTTCCTATTTGTGTTTTTACAGCATATTCGTAATAAATTAATTCAAAAGATTTATAAAAAAACAAAAATCCTACAGGAACTGAAATATATTTTGAAAGAATATTCACTTCTCCCAAATATCCAAATAATAACATTCCAAAATTATAAAAAAATATCAATAAAATATTATTTTTGTTTTCTTTTATAAAGTCTAAAAATGTTATATTCGTATTTTTTTCTTTTTCTTCCTGGTATTTCATAAATGCTATGGTTGATAATAACATAGCTGGTGTTGTAAAAAACCAATCTATATATCTTCTAGACGCCATCACATTTACATTAACTATTGCGTATGAAATCCATACATAAAATATCATTTCTATAAATTGAACTAATGTTTCTAGTCCCAATATATCTGTTAATATTCTATCTTTTTCTGGTAAATTAATAAATATACCGTGTAAGGATACTAATCCTGTTATTATTTGAACCAACAAAGAAAATCGTATTGTATTTTTAACTGTTAATCCAGATATCATATATATATAATAAACAAATAAAAATGATCTTTTTTCACATTTAAAAAAGCACTAAAAAAAAAGAACCATAAAATTGATTTAAAATTATATTTTAATTATTATTAATATAATCATGTCGAAAAAACAAACATCATTAGACTTGGCTTATAGCCCACATGCTTTAAACTATGTAATGTATTTACATACAGATTTTCGATTATCTGGTCCTGTAAGAATGTGTTGTCCACAAGTATTCAATCAAGAAGGTGAATTTGATTTAAATGCTAGTGAATGGGGAAAGGCACATCTTGAATTGAAGGATAATATAAAAAATATAGTAAATGCTCATAATTTAGATGATAATGACCTTGATAGACAATTAGAACTATTAAATATTACAGATCCATGGAGCTTACGTGGTTTCTTCGCTAAGGGTAAAGGTCTAGGGTATATTCATCTAGCTAAAGCAATATGTAATGATCATAATGGATATTTAATGGATAATATAACAGGAACAGAAGGCAACGAAATGATATGTTTTATAAAAGCAATTAATGAAGTTGCATTTGTGGAAGAATATTTAAGTCATCATAACAAATCCAAACCGAAAATTGTGAGAATTGTTATATCATCACAAGTTCCAAAAAATACTATTTCTGTTCATCCTTATCGTTCTAATGATTTCAAATATATTCCTTCTTACTATAGAGGTGACAAAGGTGTTATTAGATTACCAGCAATCATTGATTTTTCTGAAAAAAAAAGAGATATTAGAGTTTACAGAGACCCTTCAAATGTTAAAATTCCTACACGAGAAGAGATTTTAAAAACCGCACAAGATATTATTGGTAAAGACAATGTTCACGATGTTGAACAAATAAGTTAATTGGTACACATATTATATAATAACCTATTCACTAAATAACCCATTCCCATTTGAAGAACTAACATAACTAAATGAACACACATGTGTTTTTTTTTCTTGTCCATCATACAAGGCACTATACTTACAGCAGCAAATATTGCTGATGCTAATGCTAATAAACCAGATACATAAAAGTATACACAATAGTCTTTATCTAATGGAGCCATTAATTGGTCTAAGAATTCCATATATAAACTATTAAGATAATAATAATTTAATAATTATATTGATATTATACATATGGATAAAACTGATTTTGATGTTGGCAATTATCAGGCTGAAGAATTATTAGCTATTATGGGTGTTTTACAAGACATTAAACTAACAAAAGCAGATATTGTATCAATAACACAAAAATTTATTGATAAATATGATGATAAGCCTATTTTTAAAAAGTTTTTCTTTGATGTTAGAAAAAAATTATTAGCAGAAAAAGATGATTTAACAAAAGAAAGTATATTTTATGATGGAGTTGGTGCTAAAAAAGTAGATGATATTCTTGTTGGAGACAGGTATTCTGGTAAAATCAAAAACATGGATGATAGACAAAATGTTATTGCTGAATTGAGAATACCCTCTGCTTATTCACATCAACAATTTTATAGACAAGGAAAAACCAATCCTACTGCTATTCAATTTATTACTCGAACTATCAATTTTGATAGTGCTTATAGGACTATTCTTGACCCTTCATCTGTTGCTTGTCCTACTGTCGGACCAAATTCTAATAAAAAACTACAATCTTCTACTAATTATACTGTTAATCTAAATCAACCTTTAAAAAAAACTATGGAAATTACACTTGTTAGTGCTGAAATTCCTTTTAGTTGGTGGGTTTTTAATGAAGAATATGGAACCAATTATTTCTGTACAGATAAAGAAGATGGTATTCCAAAATCTATTCCTGCTGGTAATTATAAAACTGGACAAGATATTGTTCAAGCTTTAAACCAGGTTGATCCTAGTTTAAATTTACTTTTTGAATATGACCCTGTTAAACACAAAATCTCTGTTCAAAACAATAACCTTACCAATATTAAAATACAATGGTATAGACCTTCTGCTTCTATTACTTTATGTGTTGAAGGTGGAGGTGTCGGTCAAAAAATTGATTATAATCTTGGATTCTTACTTGGTTTTAGATTACAGGAATATATCATTCAACCTACACAAAAAGCCACCGGTGAAGCATTATTAGATTTACTTGGTCCTAAATACTTCTTATTATCCCTTGATGATTTTATGAATAGTAAACCTAATCAAGACCTTGTTACTATGACTAGTAATAAAGCTAATTTCTCTTTGCCTTCTTATTATAATAAAGAAACTATGTCTTTAGACCTTAACGACCCTTGTCTTCCACAATTTAATTTACCTGAAGTTGGTTGTAGAGCTCAAACTATTAATAGAGACCTTAGTTCTAATTTAACACAAAAACAAAGATATACTGTTGATCAAATTAAACTTGCTATGACTGGTAAACCCGCGGATAGATACACTAGTCCTGCTTCTACTGATGTTTTACATAGAATCCCTATTCCCAATACTGCTATTTCCAGCTTCGGTACTCTTACTTATATTAATCCTAGACCTGATTTAACCAAGCGAGTTTATTTTGGACCTGTTAATTTATCCGCTTTTAGAGTTCGTTTATTAAATGATAAAGGTTATCTTGTTAATTTAAATAATATGGATTGGTCTTTCTCTTTGCAAGTTAGAATGTTATATCAATATTAAAATATTCGACAGCAAGCTTTCATTAAACTATTCCCTCTTTCTGATGCTGTTTCTATATTCTTCTTTATTTGATTCTCCGATACACCAGCCACACGTGATACACCATCCCAATCATTATATATATTATTTCCCATATAAGATAAAAATCCCGCTATATTTTCATTATTTTTAGCACTCATTTCCCAATGTAAGCATTCATTTTCTAATGCCCACGCTTCAGCATCTTCATAACTTATTTTTCTATCTAAATCTGTTTTATTTACTAATAAAATCGATTTACCTATTGAATTTGGACTTTTTAAATTATTAAAGCTTTTTAGCCATTTTTCCGCGTTCAATAATCCATCTTTATTTGACGCATCTATCACTATCACAGCACAAGCTACTCCTCTATAATATGTTCTTATTATACTATTAAAATTCTCTTGTCCTGCTGTATCCCACAAATGAAATTTTACTTTCTTACCCCCTGTTATATTACAATGCAGTGATGAAAAATCTAATCCTATCGTCGGTTCTGCTTTTAAAGAAAACCCTCTCTCTCTTAATCTTGTTACTATACTCGTCTTACCTACTGATGTATCTCCTAATAATATCACTTTAAATATATAATCACATTCTACTTCTTTTTTTATTTGATTCATTTATAATAAATAATTATATTATTATAATATAATTATGCGCAATACAAAGAAAAATAAACAAAAGAAAAAAAACAAAAGAAAAACTAAAAAAATTCCACCTCTTAAAACTATTTATAAACATCATGAATTTGGAGGCACTTATCCTGTTATTCACCCATATAAATATGCTGCGCAACGTCAATTAGATAATCTTAATTTGCCTTCTGATTTCCCTTCTAAAAACCAACCTTTTAAAAATCTTATCA
>MDTC01238832.1_pt1 | contig 11414 bp, 34 predicted proteins | sample 811181 | NCBI WGS metagenome assembly MDTC01 (sample SAMN05326644, study PRJNA326480) | marine metagenome | isolation source: seawater | place: Pacific Ocean: North | collected 2011 | reverse complement strand
TTGAATAAAAACTTAATCATTCCAAACATTTACCATGCTCCTAGATATTCCCAGCACCAGTCGTCCTGCCACTGGCACCACTCTTCGTACCATCCATCAACCATCCACACACAACATGTTGTGCCATCGCTGTGTAAGTCACACCATTCAGGCGACCAGTAGTATGGATCTTCTGTGCAATAATCAGGCCCGTAATAAACTGACGCGCCGCTTGTATTTGTCACTGGTCTAGTCTCAAGTTCGACCATGCAACACGATAACAATAGACACAGTATCCCAATAGTAAACAGCTTCATGCTTTTTTCCTTGGGTAGTATCGGTAGACAAGACGCCAGTGCTGGCCTATCTCCTGTTTTTCCTCGTCATCCCAATAGTTACTGGGACAAACATCATCATCCCAAACGGCAGACGCATACTGAAGCGAATAGTCATCGTCTTGTCGCTTGAAGATTTGAGTTGCAATACGTTCACCAATCACTTGGCCTGCATCATACTCGTCAGTGATAAGAGCGCCGAACTTTGGGTGGTTAATATCAGGCGTATACGCCCACGTCATCTTTGTCATCAGAGTCGTCCTCTTTGTGGTTCACTGAAACTATAGGAACGCCATCAGGTAGAGTAAACCCACCATCATTACAAAAAACCAAATCGACTTCGCGATCTCTACTAACATCTCGTTTTTGCTCATCTTTTTCTTCTGTGCTGCTGATATACCACCACTCGCTCATGGTGCGATGAAGTCTTCTTTTTCGCGAGAGAAGTCGATATTGCTACTATCTTGCGGGAGACTGGCTGCTGTCTTTTCTAAGGAGCGAACCTGCCTGTCTAAGATATTAAGTTCATCACGAATCTTATCTAGCTGAATCTTAACTCTAGCTATTGCTGCGTGTATTCTCATAATGCTCTCCGTGCTTTTGAAATGACAAAATAGTTCTTGGTTAACTTCCAGTTGTCAGGTTCGTTCTCTAGCACCACGTGCTTTTTATCGTTTGTTACCTGCATTACCAACGATGCCGGTACGATATTAGAATAGTTTTGATAAGCCTTGCTTACCACCAAGTCTCCAACTTTCATTTAACTACCTCTAGCCATGCCGCACTATTCCATGAGTAATCAGGGCATCCTGCGGGCGGGTTAATCCAGTGAACTCTGTAATCACAACCGTTTATAGGCTGGTTACGAATGTTCACTTCTACTATAATCCCCAAACCTCTGCGGTCAAGGGCGTGTGTGTTATTTACTAAATCACCGACTTTCATGGTTTTCTACCTGTGAATAGTCACAGTAAATCATGGTTTCCTCTTTAGGGAACTCGACCAAAATAGTGCCTTGGTTGGCGTAAAATCTGACAATCTTGCCAGCACCGTACTCTGGCCTTCCCTTTACTGTAACTGAATCACCGACTTTCACTTACGACCTCCAATCGCTCCATGTCAAGATAGGCACAGTGCTTTCCAAAGTAAACGGTAACAACATTATTTGTTGCAACCTTTATAGCTACCCCAATCATTCCCCTGCACCATAGGGCTTGGTTTGGTGGCGCGGTTGGCAAAGGTCTAACTAAATCACCGATTTTCACTGATTACCTCCACCCAGCCGCTTTCAAGAGCGGACATGTCCATATCAACCGGCTCTCTATGGTCTTGCCACAAAACAAGCTGCGTCCTGCAAAACCCCATCGCACCCAGGTTTACTTCGACCAAAGGACCGACGACGATGCCTATGTCGCCCATGTCTACGTCTCTCACCAAGCTACCAATCGATAATGGTTGTATTTTGCCAGTCTTCATCGCTCATAGCCTGCAAGCTCGATGCTGTGTAAGTGCCTTGCGCTCCCGTGCTAGCTTCGTCTAGCCAGAGCACCCGATAGTTGTCATCGCCAAGTGAGCTTGTTACTACACCTAATGTAGACTCCAAAACTCCACCGTCAATCTTCATGTGAACTAAATCACCAGTAATCATCTTCCCACATCCTTTGCCATGTTGGCACTAGAAATATACATGTACCCACCTTTGTTGTAGGCTGGCGCGGTACATTTTGCTTTGTGTAAAATCTGCCGTGTTGCGATAGCATCACCACACTCTAAGCAAGTGTCGTAACCGAGCGCCTTGCGCCGGTCAGAATACTCATCATCACACTCAATACAAATAGCCATGTCGTCTCCATAGCAAAAGTTATAGCCAATCCGCAAGTTTTAACTGCTCACCTTGCGGCTTCTCTTTAACAATAGGCACCGTTAGCGCATAGTCAAGTAAATCAATCGTTTCATATTGATTTTTTTCTGAAGCGGTTCCTCTTATCCATACAGAGCGACCAGAACCAAATGAAATAACTCGCGAATCGTCGTCACTCAACGCAGCAACAATCTCGCATAGCTCACGCTCATAGAAGTTATATTCTGCTTTGCCTTCGTCGTCTTTGTCCCAAAAATCTTGAGGCAGCATGGCAAAAAAGCTATCTGTCATGTCCCCAGCCTCTAGTTCGCGCTCATCATAGCATGATTCAGTCCAAGTCTCCATGCTGCCATTATCGGTTTCTACATTCAACTCAACCCAACCATCAGGTAAAGGCCGGTATTTTTGAGTGCCATTTTTGGTTGCCTGCTCCGCTGTTCTCCAGTGAATATAAAAGCCCTCATGTTCCCAGTGTAGGAAGTCATTACAAAAGCGCTCGATAACTGTCATCGCCAGTTGAGTGCCGTGCTTCGGCTTAAAAATATAACTAGCTAGCTCTGGCATTATCTTATTACCTCAAACTCATACCGTGCGAGAATCAAAGTTCTGCGACCACACAAAACTCGATACCCGGCGTTATCTGGAAAAAACAAATCATTTGGATCAGCGTCACAATACAAAGACAATATAAGACCGTGCTTGCAATCGTCTAGTGCCAGCTCTTCAGGGTCTATAAGTTTAACTAAAGTACCCGGTCTGAGCTTTTCGGTCATCCTATGCCACCATCATCCAAATGTTAAAACCCACCCTGTCCCGTCGCTTATCTTGCGACACATCCTTATTCAGCTACAACGTAGGGACGACAATCTACGGTGTAAAGCTGATACTTTGATTTTCAAGCTGCGTTGTCACTGCACTAAGCATCGCGTGAACAACTTGCAGTGTTTCTACAATAGATTCACGATCTTCTGGCTTATTGACGCAAACACAGCGCTTGTCAATCAAATCCTCTAGCACTTTCTTGTGCTCTATAAGTCGTTGTAATGTATACATTTTATCCTACCTCGGGTCAACGATGTTTCTGATAACCCAGTTCTCTACTTTCTTTTTGTCCCCGAATGAATCTTCAGTCAGTAGACTATCCTCGCTCACATCAACTGGCGAGAGCAAAGTACATGAACGATTACTCGGAGTTCTGTACCACTCATTTTCATGAATGTCATCGATGTTCAAATACTCTAGCGGCACGTAACAGTAGCCCGTAACTTTTGGAGTATTTGACCACGTGTCTTGTTGAGGAACGACATAGTTGTACAGTACACAATCAGTGCCGTAAAAATATTCGTCTTTACTGACCACGTGGCGCGACTCTATTCTGTTAAAGTCAACCTTAGTGACAATAGCCATAACGCTCTGTCCGTGTTCTGAGGGGCTGTCAACACTGATCAAAGCTCCAGGGCCAAAGCCATGGTCCATCATGCGCTCGGCAGCGCGTTTGCGGACGTCCAAAATCTTAGACAGTTCTTCAGCGACCTTGTTCTTGCGATGGACGCAAGTTCGACGGGTGTGACCCTTCTCGCCACAATATCCACACTTTCGCCCTTTGCCTCGGTTCTCCATTTTGTGAAGTTCTTGTTCGCTATGACGCAGATAGCCCTCGGTACGCATCCTCTGCATATCATCAGCAGGCGCGGTAGAATCAGCTAGCTCTTGCTTATAGCGCTCAATATTGTTTTTTAGATCTTGCTTCCGTTTAGGGCATGAACTTTTGTTGTGGCCCTTTTCCCAGCAATATCCGCAGCGCACGGTGCGCTTATAGTTTCCATTCTCGTCAGTCATGTATGCCATCGGGTCGTCCTCCTGTGGCTTTCGTTATGTTAGTACAATAAGAACTTTTAATCTTGAGTAAAGGGTTTCATGTGTTTTATGTGCTCCCCATAAATATAAATGCGTTTTCCGTTTGGTCTAACAAAATAATGAACCCTTTCAGTTACGGCCTCATCACCGTTTTTGCCGCCATAAACCATTTTGGGACCAAGATATATCCATGCCTCGGACATGTGACTTGGCACGGGGTGCACACCATCGCGCTTGGAGTTGCGGCTCAACACAAACAAGGCTAGCCTGCTGGCCTCTTCTAACGGTGTTGCGCCCATCATGTAGCCGATGCGCGGGTCATTCGACATTCTGTACAATCCACCTATTTCAAGATTGCTGACTTTCACTTACCAACTCCAGCTCTAGCTCATGCCACCATGTTTTGTCCGCTCCAGGCCACGCTACTTCCCAATAAACCATGCCGTCATCGGACTCATAAGAATCGATTATGACCCCATAGCCATAATCTACACCAATCATAGACGCATCATTCTTCGGTAAAACAATATCGCCTACTTTCATGTACATAATATAATCACACGTAGGCGTGTGTAAAAAACTATTTGTCTTTATTGCTAGCTTCATCCATGGCATCAAGCGTTTTCTGTAAAACTTGTAGAGCGATGTTGTCTTTCGATGTTTCATTAACCATCTCAACAATACCCTCCAGCATCTCGCCTATTTGGTCCATGTTCTCTTTCATTTTAGATATTGCTTCGTCTAATATCTCTAATGTTTCCTCTGGAGCTTGCGCCCGAAGGACCATGAAGTCTTGTGTGCTCATAGAATCTGAGGAATAAAAATGGCTTACAACTTCCTCTTTCTTTTCTTCAGAAAGAGTTTCTTTTAGTTGCTCTTGGCTCTCTTCGTGCTGATTTATCTTTTGAGTTTCTTGATTAGCTTTCGCAGATTCAGAAAGCGGCTGCACGACGGTTGTATTTATCTTCGGGCCTATGGTGTTCATGCTTAACTCTTGGTCTAGCTTATCTTTTTGCTTAAATCCTGTTAATGGCAGGTACATTATAAATAGTCCTTAAAAACAAAAGTGATAAGCTGCTGACATCGCAGAGAGCAGCACAATATTTACAGCAAACATATACAGGGCTGGCTTGAAGTCTTCCATGTAATAAATAGTTGCTAAATACTTTATTATGTTTGGTCGGGGTGGTGGGGTTTGAACCCACGTGTAACCAGCTACTCTTTCTACGCTTTATAAGAGCGAGGAGATACACCCCGGTACCAATAAACTACTTCCGATTGTTCATAAAATATCTTCTATCAAACGCAGCATAGGAAGCTCGAAGGTATGCCTCAACATCTTTCTTCGTAACCTCGTGGCCTTGTGCGAGCATCGCCTCAACTATGTCACCAATAATATCTTTTGGTGGATTGTAAGAGTCTTTTTGCTGTTTAAGCAGCTTTTTATAACCTTTAATCCGATCATCTTTATACCTTGAAAAAATAAGTTTATTGCCCTTCACTTATCAACCTCTCTTTTTCTTTTCGAGTTAGCTTCTTGAACCGATACTCGGCTTTTTGTGCAAGAGCGCGACTACCAAACTCTAGCAGATAAACTAGCCTGACTGGCCTTCTGCTTCTTGTGTACTTAGCGCCTCTCTTTGAGTGATTATGCTCACTCAACCTTCGTTCAACATCCGTGCTTACACCAGTATAATAAGAACCATCAGCACACTGTAAAACATAAAGACACCAAACATCACCGGGCATGTCTATTCTTCACATGCTCCGCTATCGGAATCGCCTCTCCGTCTCCGTCAATCCTAACAAACTTGATGTTTGTTTGGCACACAACTCTCTCTGTTCCATTATAAACGCTGTATCTTCTAGCTTGCATACTAACGGTGCATGAAGTTCTACCGAAGCCTACCAAACTACCATATATTTTGATGACTTGACCAGGACGAACAGGCTTTAGAAACTCAACTTTGTCCATGGCCACAGTGACCATTCTTGGCGTGTCAGACAACTGACAGGCGTAAGCGACTGCTGATTCATCTAGCCATGCAAGCATCAAGCCACCGAAAAGATTACCGTGATAACCACAATCCCCCTCTTTGCACATGTGTGTTGAAACCAATTCCATGTCATTTACCTCTATGTTTTTTCTTCATGGCTAGATAAACCTCATTCTCTCTTGCCTCTTTCCAGCACTTATAAAAAATTTTAGCACTTAGAGCTTTCTCGCATGTCAGTGCGTCGGGTTCTTGAGGTAGGACACTTCCGTCATGAGAATACTTTTTGCCATCCCTGTGGTTGGCGTACCTTCTAGCCCTAGTAAATCCCATGTGTAGAAACTTCTTTGCCATGTCTGCTCCGACAAAATCGCCGCTCTCTAGAAAATTGTAGAACATACTCAGTATTTTTTGACTACTTTTCTCTGCCTCTGGGGTTGTCTTGAATCTCCAGTGCGCACATATTTCTGACTTATATGGCTCACAAATCAGAACACCTTGCTGTCCTCTACCAATATTATAAAGATGAGGGTTTTTCCGATAATCTGTTTTCGGGTTCCACTTTTGAAAGTATTCTTTACTAACCATTACAACCTCGTTTTTTTCTTGGCAAGTATGGCCTGATGCAGTGGGCAAAAATCCAATATCCACAATCAAAAAACTGCTTTAATATCGGCAGTCTTGTAAGCGCGACAGTTTTCTTGAACCCCATTTTTTCGTACATAAAACGAAATGTATCGGCACCAATAGTAGGTTCGCCGTCAAACTCCCCTACCATTTCTGTTTCAAAATCACCTTCCTCATTAAAGTTAGGATCACTGATGTCGACAAACTTGATGCCGCATGCTTCACCTCGTTTTCGCACTGCATTTATTTCTAACGAGCAGACATAACAACTCTCGTCATAATATACTTTATCATTCATAATAAATCTCGTTTGGCACGCCCGACTGGATTCGAACCAGTGACCTACGGCTTAGAAGGCCGTTGCTCTATCCAACTGAGCTACGGGCGCATATTATTTGAACGCTAGCTCGCCACTAGGTGTGACAAACAACTGACGGCGTTCTGTTTTGTTTACATAGTTTAAGATCTGTGCTAGGCCAGCCACGTCATCGCCTAACATGCCTGCTGACCTATTGCAGTTATCGCACAACCAACCTCTGTGTTTCAGAGTAACATGACAGTGATCAAAAACTAGTTTACGATCTGTTCTGCCGCAGTTATCGCAGGCTGTGCCAAGTGGTGGCCTTTCTGGATTTCCAGCTCTTTTCTTCGCTTTGTTGCACCCAGAGCGCTCCTTCGAGGAACACTGCTTGCACTCGGGCCTAAAATACTTAGCACCGCCAGTATTTGTAGACTGGTTTTTTGCAAAAAAATTCTCGTTCAAAGGTTTTTCAGTGTAGCACTTTGAACAAACTCTTGTTTTTTCAGTAAGTTGCAACATAAACAGCAAACATGATTGCTCCAAGAGAGACTCCAATCAACACTCTCTTGAATAAGTTATCTCCACTGTACCACATTCCAAAATCATTCATCTACATTCCTCCAGTAGCTGTCGCATCTTAAAGAGCCCAATCTCTTTGTGCTTGCACTCTAACATAACATCCAAATCTAGATTGTAAAGGTTAATAGCCTCCCAGTACGAATCAGAGTGAGCGTTGTCTCGAATCTTAGGGTCATTATGTTCTACCGACCTGGACTGAGAGTAGTGCACAACCGGACGTATGTCACCCCACGTCATGCACGCGGTTAACAAGGCTTCTTCTTCGTCTTGGTCGCCAGTGCAAAACTTGTGATGATGATAATCAAATACGATTGGGATACCAATACGTTTGTATATCTCATCGTAAAGCTCTTTAGTTGAATACAAGCTAGCCTTATCGTCATTCTCGACCGTCAACCTAGAACGCACAGATTCAGACAAGCGCTCAAAGTTTCGACAGAAGTTGTCGATTGCCATCGGCTTGTTGTTGTAGTGCGCACCCACATGAATGTTGATTTTAGCATACGGTGTGCGAGGCAAACCCATCAAGTCAAATATCCTGCCATGGTTTTCCAAATCAACGATTGTGTTTAACACTACTTGTTCATTTGGACTGGTGAGCTTGTTGAACGGACCTGGGTGTGTCGTAATCCGCTGTCCGTATAGCTTGGCTAACGCGCCTGCTCTTTGGAGCGAGGAAGAGATTGCTTTGAAGTCTGGCAAATCTTCTAGTTCATATTCACTATGCCATGGAGCTATGTCAGATGACATGCGATAAAACTTAATGTCATGGTCTTGATTCCACTGAATAATTCTCTCAAGATCCAAGCAATTCTGTAGTGTTAGCTCAGATGCATAGGGCAAACCCTTCTCATCAAAAGTTCTACGAATCATAGACCTGTTTGTAGTAATGCGTTTAGATTTGGGCAAACTACTAAGCCCCATGTTAACGCATGCGTAACCTAAATTGTACATAAATACCTCGTTTGGTAGCCGAAGCGGGACTCGAACCCGCAAGCCCACATGGGCGACAGATTTTAAGTCTGTTGTGTATGCCAATTCCACCACTCGGCCAAAAGTGGGCGCAAAGCGCCCGGTGTGTTAAGGAACTTCAGGATGAAAAAAATCCGAACTTGAAAATGATGTCTTTTCAAAGCTAGTGGGATCTCGATCCAGTGTCTCTGGCTCTGCATCCTCAGAATCAACATCTGGCTCTGACGAGACATCACCTGATTCTACCTCTTCTACTATAAGAACATCTTCCTCAGGGACAACAGTATCTTCCTCCTGAACAATATCTTCTCCTAGATCTTCCACAGTGACGTCGCCGGTGGTGACGGCATATTCACTGTTTTTGTTGCACGCAGACAACGACATCATCAGCACCAAGGCTGTGACAAAAAGCTTCATAATAAACCTCCTTTTATGAAACACTAATTAAATTTTGTCTCGTAAGTCATCACTAGACGCCCATACCGCTTCCCTTTCATGCGGATCGGCCCACAAGACTTTGCAATATTGCACACCAAAACGAATCTTTGTCTCAACGATGACACCAACCGATGATCGCGAGCGATTCGTCACAAGCTCACCTTCTTTATACATAAATTCACTTTTCTACTAATGTTTGTATTTTAGCTCTAATTCTATCAATCATCTCAAGCCTAGAATCAACCGTGGTACAATCATGGTCGACCGCTTGCCTGAGAAGATAAAGGTCTTTTAATACCTCAGCAATTGTGTTCTCCCTTTTGTCTGGAACAAAAACTCGCATTAAAAATGTCTCCTATTTAAACTATATCTCTATGACGATAACTCTACTATCTTCTTTCTCTTTTTCCTCTTGTTCCTTTTGTTTTTTAACCCACTCCTCAAAACGTCTATGGTCGTCTGCGGAGGGTAAAGGTAAAGGTAAAAAAGGCCGGTTATCGTTCATTTTCCTTGCCCTCTGTATGGTTTGCGTTTGCGTCTCGCTTTACCAGGGGGCGAACCTGCCCTGGAGCCTCCAAAGAAAGTCTCTCCTCCGGAGGCATTTTGTCTTGTATATGTGCCACTACCTTGTCTGGTGGTCTTTTTTGAGGTCGTTGTAGTTTTTCTGTTAGCTTTAGCCATTATTGGTCTCCATTTTTACTTGCCTATCAAACATAGTCACGCCGTTTAAGTGGTCAATCTCATGCTGAACGCAAACACACTCCAAAGGGTTCTTGTCGAAACTAAAAACTATGGATTTTCTGTGGTTGTCAGCAGTGACTACTATATTAGTCCAGCGTTCTGTTAAAATATAGTCGCCAGGAAACGAAAGACAAGCCTCTTGATATAAACTTTTACCAAACCTGCCAGTTATTCTTGGATTAATAAAAATATACGGCTTATCAACCTTAACGACACAAACAGCGGCGTCCACACCTACTTGATTAGCAGCCAGACCCACGCCGTTGCCATCTTCTTCTAAGATTTTCAAAAGCCTTTGGCCAAGCACTTGGCCTTGCATCGTGTTCTTGCAAGGCTTGCACTTTTTTGATAGTATTTTTCTGTCGCCCACATACTTCAAAACTGTGTCCTCTACAATAACTAGAGTCGTAAACGAACAAAGGAGAGGAATTCCTCTCCTTTGTTCAATAGGTTACCTGATTTCCACGGTCAGAGTTTCAGACTCTGGCTTCGCTGGCAGGTTAATTCTTAGCAAGCCGTTCTTGTAGCTAGCCTCAGCTTTTGAAAGGTCTAAGTTACTGTCATAGTTAACGAAAGTCTTATGAAAAGCTCGGCGTGCAATTCTTCGTGACTTAAAACTATCCTGTTCCTCATCACCATGTGAATCTGCACTGATGTGAATCTCTCGCTTGTCGGGTATAATGTCAACGTGCAAGTTTTCTCTATCGAACCCAGCTAATGCAAACTCCATGGTTGTCGAGCCATCTTTGTTTTTAAAGATGTCAGCCACAGGATAGCCCTGAGTAGTGCGATTCATCAGCGTTGGAAAATCCATCGCGTTAATAAAGTCATCAAAAACATTTCTGCCCAATAGAGTCGGGCGGTAAGTAGTTAAAGTAGTCATAACAATTTTCTCCTATTATAGCAAGTTATGTTGGGTGACCATAAAGCATCACCCAATATAAGGGTAAGCACTAACTTTTAAGAGTCAACAGTTATTTCCAATAAAGTTGAATAAAAATTATTAAACTTGCGAGCGACATGCATGTCATGGTTTTTAGTGTGAAGACTGATTCTCTCATAAAAATGTAAGTCATCACAGCAAAAACGATATTAGAAACCCCAAAGCCCAATAGTTTAGATGTCCAAAGCTGACCTGTGGCATCGACTATGTTTTTGACGGCATACCAGAAAAACATGCCCATAGGGATTGCAAAAATAAGGTTTGAAACGAATGGTTTGTCTTTAAAATATTCCCAAACAAACTGTCCATTAAATTGAACCCAAGCAATTATGTTCCCGATTAAAAAAAATAAAAGACCAATATATATTTGTGAATTCAATTTAATCTTACCGATGTAGATAATTCATTTAGCTCATCCATGATGCCTTTCCTGGACAACAAAAGAGATAGCATGACGCCTAAGGTTTCTTTTTCAACTATAACCTCTTTTTGGTCTTCGTCCTTGAAAACTGGAGTTTCAAAATTTTTCTCCAGAAATAATTTTATTACCCTGTTTAGGGAAAATAATTCTAGAAACAAACAAAAGAAATGTTTCTCAAAAGATCTTTCATCCTGCACATGATGCTTTATTAGCCCCTCAAGCACCGTCAAAGACTCATTTATATCTATTGTTGTTTCAATTAAATCATTTGTATGTATACTGTGTGGCATCTAAGGTCAGCTCTGTAGGTGGGTAACTAAATCTGTATAGCCACCGATTAGTTTTATGTCATGCTGATCTCCGATT
>MDTC01192013.1_pt1 | contig 11415 bp, 14 predicted proteins | sample 811181 | NCBI WGS metagenome assembly MDTC01 (sample SAMN05326644, study PRJNA326480) | marine metagenome | isolation source: seawater | place: Pacific Ocean: North | collected 2011 | reverse complement strand
AGAAATAGTAAATGAACGCCAGCAGCAGCGTACAGAAATAATGTATCACGGTACTAGTACTAACCTAGTGCGTAGTATACTAAAAAATGGATTATTAGCAACTCCTCCTAAGAAAACATATGATGTTGACACGTATGGTGCAAGCACAGCTAGTATGGGCGGAGTATATGTTGCTCATAATAAAGAATTTGCATCAATGATTGCCGACGAAGCAGTTGGCTCACACGGAGGCGAAAAAGCACTAGTTACACTACAATATGCAAAAGGTTCGTCGGATCTTGACGAAGACGAAATAGTTTCTAGTATTAGTGATGCTGCACAACAGGTTATGAGTAAAATATCATTAAAAGCCCCAGCTAGGCCACAAGACCCTCCTATTAGTTGGGCAACCGACGATCCGTTAGAACCTGAAGAAAAAGATCAATATTCAGATCTAAGTTATCCTAATCAAGGGTGGGCTACTGATTGGATGATTAAAAATGCTGACAAATCTGCAGATATGATTATGAATCAAACTATAAAAATATTACGTAATAATGCGCAGCCCAGAAAAGCTGCAGGCCCGTTAATAAAACAAATGGCACTAAAGTTATTACAAAATGCTAGTACGTACAAAGATGCTAGGGACCGTTGGAATGCAGTTAGTTTTGATGCATATCATACATTTAGAGAAACTATGGAAGACTTACTAGCTAAGTTGATGCCACAGGTTAGTCCTGATACAGCTGATTCACGAAAAGAATCAGGTTCAGCAGCAAGAAGAATTAATCGAGATGTTAAATTCAAAGGTAAAACAAGAATAACTAAGATTGAAAATATAAACACAGGCGAAATATACTATCCTAAGCAAAACAAAGGTTAATCTAATGAAGATACACGAAATTACAAACGAAACTGCTACATCAGGCGGAACTTCAGCAGGTGCTGTTGCTAGTGTTGCTAATCCTACAATAGCAAGAAGTAAAAAGAAACCTAAAATGCAAAAACCAACTGATAATGCATTAAATAAGAATACAAACTTATTCACAGGCACAACTCTAAAAAGATAAATAACTGTAGGAGTAATGATTATGAGCAGCGAAATACACACAACCCTAGACGAAGACAACGATCGCATAATGTACATGCGATTCAAGGCTAAAAAACTACAGAATTTGGGCAAAAGCAAAAGTTATTTATATGCCTATGCAGGATTTAGACAAAATCCAATGGATGTAAAAGATGTTGACAAAGACACTGTAAGATTTGCATCTTTAAATACTGAAAGATCTATTTTAAATGCTGTTCAATCATTATTTAAAGGTACTAATAAACCTGGAAAATTGGTTTTATATATCGAAAATGCTAAAATTGCTGAGAAGTTTCCCCAGCTCAGCAAAGCTCTAGATAAGTTAAGTGGTGAAAAATATTCTGAAAAAGTTGAAATAAAATATAGACCCGAAGACGAAAAGCCTGAAAATCCATTTGATGGTGGTGGCCCAGGTAAAAAACGTGTTCGGTACGGACACGTAGCACCAAGAGACAAAGATCGTGAACAACCTAAAAAAACTATAAAGTACGTTTCAATTGATAATGAAAATATAATGGACTTTTTACGCCGTAACGAACGTTCCAAACCTCTTGCTAAAAAAATATTGCAAACATATAGGCCTGAGCCAATGAAACAAGGTGTAAAGAAATTTACTTTTGTTATGGAGCCTAACTTGTTGAGCAAGTTCCGTGACTGGGTACAGAGTGAAAGCAGCACAAGAATGTTTGGCCCAACACTTGTAATGTCAGATAAAAGTAAATCATGGACGGAAGAACTAACAAACGAAGGCCTCGGTAGTATGGCCGATATTGTAGAACGTGATCATGAAGTACAAATGGCAAGAGCCGACTTGTACAAACTTGCAAAATATGCTATTAAGCTACACGAAATGTTAAAGCATGTGAGTGAAGCTGAAGGTATTGAAGGATGGCAACAGGCTAAAATTACCAAATCAGCTGATTATATTAGTTCAGTTTATCATAGCATAGATTATGATCAGTCTAGTATGTCCGAGGCTGACATACCAATGGTTACTATGAGTGAATCGGCTATAACTGCATATAAAACCAAGTTATCTAAAAAATTAAAAAAACTGCAATAACTGTCAATGTTAGCGCCTAACATGTAACTATTATGTAAATACGTCAAGTATTAAGGAGCATATAATGGTAAGTAAGATAAGTGATTTGAGTCTGCATGATTTGTCAGTATTGGATAAATTAATTGTTGAAGCGTTTAACCAAGAATATAATAGTTCAACATTTAATAGTGTTAAGTCAATTTCATCGCCAAGGCATGCAAAACTTAATCAATTAAGACGCATAAAAGATGCTGTCGACAGTCAAAAACGATCTGTAATAACTGCAACCGAAAAATGGTAGTATAAATAATGCATGGAAGATAGTGCTGAAGATCATGTATGGCGTAATATTGATGCTAACGAATTGTGGGCATTAGACAAACTAATACTGTCTCGTAAATTAGGATACAATTGTGGACCTACTGGTTTAGATGTTCCAGTAGCTGGTGTCTATATTGTACGACCATGTGTTAATATGCTAGGATTAGGTCTAGGCGCACAGCAAGTATGGCTAGATAAAGAAACAATGCATCTGCCTATTGGACATTTTTGGTGTGAATGGTTTGAAGGAATACATCTAAGTGTTGATTATCATTACGGCGTACAGCAGTTGTGTGTCGAAGGCCACAAAGAATCAGATACATTTATTCATTGGGATAAATGGGTACGCACCAATGATGATATTCCATTACCATTTGAACTACGTACATTTGCACATCATAAATGGATTAATGTTGAATACATAGATAACAAAGTAATAGAAATTCACTTTAGACATAATGAAGACTTTGATGGCAACATTGATGAATTTATACCAGTATGGGAAGGAGAATGTATAATTCCTCCTTCAGGATATACATATAGAGATTATCCAGACATACACGGACGTATTGGTGCGTTTGTTAAATAAAAACATTGACAGTTACTGATCTATGTTATATAATTAATTTAAACTAATGGAGGAACTATATGAGCGACCGTGTATATGGCGTCGACGAAAAGGCAAAACTTGAAAGACTTGTAAGCGAAGCAGTTAGCGTAATGCAAGAAGTAGAGGATTTACAATCCTCTTTAAAAGATACTGTTAAGGCTGTAGCCGAAGAACTAAATATTAAACCTAGTTTGATCAACAAAGCAATTAAAGTTGCACAAAAACGTGACTGGAATAGAGTAAAAGATGAATTTGACGATCTTGAGACTATTGTTGCAACAGTCGGTTACGATTCTGACGCATAATTAATAAGTATTTAGGAGAGTAAATGGCATACGTCGATGGTTATTTTGACAGAGACTCTGATATTATTAGAGTAGTTGAACGTAAAGACGGTAAGAGATTGTACCGAGAATACCAATCTAAATATACATTTTACTATAAAGATGTTAAAGGAAAGTATAAGAGTATCTATGGCGATCCTCTAACACGGGTAGTGTGTAAGAATACTAAAGACTTTCGTAAAGAAGTTGCAATTAATAGAGATAAAGAATTATTTGAAAGCGACATTAATCCTATATTTCAATGTTTAAGTGAAAACTATCTTAATCAAGATGCACCAAAGTTAAACATTTGTTTTTTTGATATCGAAACTGATTTTGATCCAGAGAGAGGCTTTGCTGATCCTAGTGATCCTTTTATGCCAATTACTTCAATATCAGTTTATCTACAATGGTTAGAAACAATGATATGCTTGGCTGTACCGCCAAAGACCCTTACAATGGATCAAGCTAAATCTGAACTCGAAGGTATTGATAATGTAATGCTATTTGAAAAAGAAAGTGAAATGATTGACACTTTCTTAACACTAATTGAAGATGCTGATATTTTATCAGGGTGGAACAGCGAAGGTTATGATATTCCATATACTGTAAACAGAACTAGTCGTGTACTTAGTAAAGATGATACAAGACGATTTTGTCTATGGGGGCAATTGCCTAGAAAAAGAGAATACGAAAAATACGGCAAGACCAGTCAAACATTTGATTTAGTCGGGCGTGTACACTTAGACAGTTTGAACTTGTATCGTAAATACACATACGAAGAGCGGCATACATATAGACTTGATGCTATTGGCGAAGTTGAAGTTGGTGAAAATAAGGTCCCATACGAAGGTACGTTAGATTCATTATACAACAATGACTTTAGAAAGTTTATTAAATATAACATCCAAGATACTGCATTACTTGACAAACTAGATAAGAAGCTACGTTTTATTGATTTAAGTAATGAGCTTGCTCATGCAAATACTGTGTTGCTGCAAACAACTATGGGCGCGGTTGCTGTTACAGAACAGGCTATTGTTAATGAGTCACACTATCGCGGATTGCAAGTTCCTAATCGTAAAAAACGTGACGATGAAGCTACTCAGGCAGCAGGCGCATATGTTGCATTTCCAAAGAAGGGCTTGCACAAATGGGTTGCGTCTATGGATTTGAACTCACTATATCCTAGTGTAATTCGTGCATTAAATATGGCGCCCGAAACAGTTATAGGACAAATACGTCCAGAAATAAGTAATGCTCGTGTACACGAAGACATGACTCTTAAGAAAAAATCGTTTGCAGGTAGTTGGGAAGGACGCTTTGCTACTGAGGAATACGAAGCAGTTATGGAAAAGCGTAAGGACATTGCACTTACTGTTGAGTTCGAAAATGGCAATACTGAAGTATTAAGTGGTGCAGAAATATATAATGCAATATTTGACAGTAATCAACCGTGGATGCTAAGTGCAAATGGAACAATATTTACAACAGAATTTGAAGGTGTTATTCCTGGACTACTAAAGCGTTGGTACAGCGAACGTAAAGACTTGCAGAAGATGTTGAAGAAAGCAAAAGACGCAGGTAACACAGCAGAAATTGAATATTGGGATAAACGACAACTAGTTAAGAAGATTAATTTAAACAGTTTGTATGGTGCTATTCTTAATCCAGGTTGTAGATTCTTTGACAAGCGCATTGGACAAAGTACAACACTAACTGGTCGTACCATTGTTAAGCATATGAGTGCAGAAGTTAATAAGACTATCACAGGCGAATATGACCATGTAGGCAAAGCAATGATATATGGCGATACTGACTCTTGTTACTTTAGTGCATACCCTACACTCAAAGATGATATCGATGCTGGAAAGATTCCTTGGTCTAAAGACAATGTAATTACATTATATGATCAAGTATGCGAAGCTGCTAATACTACTTTTCCAAGTTTTATGCTACGAGCATTTCATTGTCCAAAAAGTCGTAGTGATGTTATTGCAGCAGCTAGAGAAATTGTTGCACAGAGTGGACTATATATTACTAAGAAACGTTATGCAGCATTGGTATACGACATTGAAGGATTTCGCAGCGATACAGACGGAAAACAAGGTAAAGTAAAAGCAATGGGATTAGATTTACGTAGGTCAGATACGCCTGTGTTTATGCAAGAATTTCTAAGTGAACTTTTACTTATGGTACTTACTGATGCTGAACAAGCCGATGTACTTGAAAGAATTACACAATTTAGACTAGAGTTTAATGAACGTCCAGGTTGGGAGAAAGGTTCTCCCAAACGTGCAAACAAAGTTGGACACTACCGTCGACTAGAAGAAAAGCAAGGCAAAGCAAACATGCCTGGGCATGTACGAGCAAGTATTAACTGGAATACACTTAAACGCATGAACGGAGACAAGTACTCACAGGAAATCGTCGACGGTATGAAAGTTATTGTTTGTAAATTAAAACAAAACCCACTAGGCTATACTAGTGTTGCTTATCCTACAGATGAGTTACGCATGCCTGAATGGTTTAAAGAACTTCCATTCGACGATACTGCTATGGCCGAAGTTATCATTGATAACAAATTAGACAATCTAATTGGAGTTCTTAACTATCCACTAGAAGATACTAAAAGACATAATACTTTTTCAAGCTTATTTGATTTTGGAGATTAAAATGAAGGTAGGATTTACAGCCTCAACATTTGATTTACTTCATGCTGGACATATTAGTATGTTACGTGAAGCTAAATCACAATGTGAACACTTGATATGCGGATTGCAAATAGATCCATCCGTTGACCGAAAAGAAAAAAATGCACCTATACAAACTGTAGTGGAACGCTACACCCAGCTTGCTGCTGTAAGATATGTTGATGAAATTATATGCTATGCTACAGAGTCAGACTTAATTGATATTTTACAAATGTATCCAATTAATGTTCGTATTCTAGGCGACGAATATAAAAATAAAGATTTTACTGGAAAAGATGCTTGTCAAAAGTTAGGAATAGAATTGTATTTTAATCATCGTAATCATCGATTTTCATCAACTGATTTAAGAGACCGTGTTTGTAAGAAAAACACTTGACTTTATATAAAATATGTAATATAATAAAAGAGATATAGGAGAACATCATGATCGACATACTAAAAGATATTGTAGCACATACGCATTCTTTAGGATTTATTACAACGTTAAAAGTAACTACTGACAAAGATACTAATATTGAATCAATGGCAGATGATAGAAGCGTAATTCTATCTGCAACAGCACATAGTAATGTAGCTGAATTTAGTGGTACATTTGGAATGCCTGACCTAGGAAAGCTATCGTATCATCTAAAGAATCCTGAATATGAAACAGATTCTAATATTGAAGTAGTTGAAGACTCTCGCAATGGAGAAGTTATTCCAACACACATCCACTTTGAAAACAAAAGTGGCGACTTTCAAAATGATTATAGATTTATGAGTAAAACTGTAATTGATGAAAAACTTAAAAGTGTTAAATTTAAAGTAAACACATACGATGTTGAAATTGAGCCAAGTGTAAGTTCTATTGCTAGAATGAAACTAATGGCCGGCGCACATGCTGAAGAAACCGTATTTCAAGTAAAAACAGAAGATAACAATCTAAATTTTTACTTTGGCGACTTAAACACACATGCAGGTACATTTACATTCCAGCATGATATTCAAGGTAAATTAACACACACATGGTCTTGGCCTGTGTCGCAAACACTAGCTATTCTTAATCTAGATGGTAATAAAAAGTTAAGTATTACTGATCAAGGTGCTATGACTATTAGTGTTGATAGTGGTATGGCAAAGTACGATTATATTTTGCCGGCGCAACAAAAATAATGAAAACAAACTTAACACAAACACAAAACGATTATGCTGTATTCTTACCTAGTATAAGTGGATTTTATGCTACATTTATAGGCAAGCAAAGATTTAGTGATTATGTTGATCCTATACGTATTCCTAGCGGATTAAACGGTATGGAAGGAATGAACTTCCTAAATTCTAAAGAAGGAGCGTTCCACTATAAGTGGGCGCTTTATTCAGCCGGTCATGCTGAATTAGATACAAATAAGTTTAGTGAAAAAGAAGACATGGTTCGCAATCGTGACAGAGAAAACACTTGGTTACTAGGCGACTCGGGTGGTTTTCAAATTGCTAAAGGACTTTGGGAAGGCGACTGGACTAGCGAAACATGCCCAAAGGCAATGAAGAAGCGTAAACTAGTTGTTAATTGGATGGAAGAATATATGGATTATGGAATGATGTTGGATATTCCAACTTGGACATTTCAAGATCCTAAAGCTTCGGAAGCAAGTAATATTAAGAGTTATGACGATGCTGTTACAGCAACCCACATTAACGCAAGATATTACATGAATAATAGACGTGGCAACTTTAAAGTATTAAATGTACTGCAAGGTAGTAATCATACTAATGCAGAAAGTTGGTATCAAGAGTTTAAAGACTATTGTGATCCTAACGTATATCCTAATACACATTTTGATGGATGGGCAATGGGTGGACAAAATATGTGTGACGTTCATCTTATTTTAAAACGACTTGTACACATGATACACGATGGATTACTTGAAGAAGGATTGCATGATGTAATGCACTTCTTAGGTACAAGTAAACTTGAGTGGGCCACTTTGCTTACTGACATACAACGTGCAGTACGTAAATATCATAATAAGAATTTTATGATTACATACGATTGTGCCAGTCCTTTCTTAGCAACTGCTAATGGACAAATTTATCATACTATTCGGGCAGAACATAAAGGTAAATGGAGTTACATGATGGCGGCCGGTGCAGATGCATTAAAATACTCTTCAGACACAAGGCAATTTAGTAATTCTATTGTACAAGAAGGTATACTTGCGGCATTTGAAGAATCGCCAATTAGTCAACATTGTAAAATGAATGACATTTGTTTCTATGCAGAAGGTGATAAAAATAAAATTGGAACGCCTAAAGTTAAGGCTGGCGATATTGATATTGATAAACATGGCAATCAAATACTAGATAATAAAGGCAATCCTGTTGTACGTAAAAAAGATTCTACAAGCTGGGATTCGTTTAGCTATGCACTACAAATGGGTCATAATGTATGGATGCACATTGAAAGTACTCAACGTGCTAACGAATTATACGACAAAGGTGAATATCCTTATATGATGGTGTACGATACTCCACTTGCTCAACACAAGTTTAGAGATATAGCTGATGAAATTTTTGCACAAAATGATAGACAAAAAAGTCTTGATGTTATTAATAGGTATGGAACTGATACACAATCAAACAGTATTTGGACACATATTATCGGAACTAGATTAAAAATTGGTAAGAAAACAATTAACGCTGAAGCAAAATTTGATGAACTATTTGATTAGGAGATACCGTTTTGGACCAAAAAAAACTATTAGCTCATTTAGAAGAACTGCGTAAAAAACATAGAACACTAGATAATGAAATAAAAAATATCGAATTAACTAGTATTACTGAAGAAGTTAGAAGACTAAAAACTGAAAAACTATGGCTTAAAGATGAAATTTATAGAATTGAAAAACAATTAATTAATAATGGATTAAAAGTTAATGGATATCACTAATAGTATGGAACGAATATATGATCAAGGCTTACAAAAAGATGTACAATACTTCGTTGGCAACGAAGTAGAACATACTCCACAATTTGGAAAACGTACATTATTTGTAGTAGGTATTAAAGACACAGATGAAATAATATCTACAGCAGAAGAAGAAGGATGCAAGCATATATATTTAGGTGCTAACATGAGTTTTAATATTACGGATAATACTCAGGAACAATGGAAACCTTGGGAAGAAATGGCATTTCCATTACTTAATAAAAAATACTGGGTTACACTTGACATTGACGTAGGTCAAGTTGAAGGTCTTCTTGAAAGTGGACTTACAGAACACAATCGATTTATTCCTATGATTAGTGTTAAAATACCATATGCAAGTCAACTTGGATATAATGCATGTGTTAAGATTGACGACAAAGACTTTGATGCAACTAATCCTGGTGTATGGGTGCATAGAATGCACGACCTAAAAGAAAAAGCTGTTTTTACAGATTGGTCTAAATACACTAGAGATACAATTATTACTTGACAAAATGACACAAGAATCGTATTATAATTATATGAGACGGCGTACTAGAGAGGAAAACGCTAAAATGACAAATGCACTTGATAATGCAAAACGTAGTATTTGGGTTACTTTTACCAAAGAAGGTATACACAAATATCCAGCAGCACTTGATGACCCTGAACTAGCAACAGGTGACGAGTATGATGTAAGTTTCTTAGGATATCCGCATAGACATACATTTCATTTTAAAGTACAAATACAAGTAACACACAACGATCGCGATATTGAATTTATTCAATTTAAACGTTGGTTAGAAAATTTATACAAAGAAGACCTATTACAACTTGATTACAAGTCATGCGAAATGATTGCAGACGACTTGTACTTACAAATTAACAACAAATATCCTGGCCGATTTGTTGTTATTAATGTCGCTGAAGACAATGAAAACGGCTGTCAAATTGAATACCAATAATATAAGGAATAAGTTATAATGACTATCACCAATCCGGTAGTAAATAAAGTTTTTAATGATCTCGAAGATCTTCATAATTTTTGTCGAACTGAAGGCTATCCTTTTAATGAAGCAGACCTTTACAAAAGCGATGCTCGTGTGTGGCAAGCATATCAAAAATACAAAAATTGGGTACGAGCTAAGAATCGTAACAAAGGCAAAAGATAATGAAAAAACTATTTTACATGGGTCTAGAACCTTATGAAGGTAGATATACATTACAATTACAAGAATGGAGCGAACGTGCTTTTAAAAAACGTAATATTGATTACGTTATAGTACCTGGTACTACTATAGATAATACGAAAAGTATACAAGTAGGACAGGTACTAGATGCACATGGTCGTTCGTACTTTGCAATGTCGCAGATGATGAACCTAGTACAAATGATGCGTAACGGCGAAGTAACTGGCAACGATGTTATTTTCTTTGAAGATATGTTTCAACCCGGAATGGAAAGCCTTCCTTATATTATGGACCAAATTCCAATTGGCGATCGTCCACAAGTATGGATACGTTGTTTAGCACAAACTGTTGATCCAGATGACTTTGTACATGTTTGGGGTATGAGTAAATGGATGAGCTTGTATGAAGAAATGTGTAACGAATTTGTCACTGGTGTATTAGCAAGCAACGAAGAAATGGTTGCTAACATGAAAATTGCAAACTGGAAAGCACCAATCTATAATATTAGCGGACTTGCATTTGACAAGATTGAAGTGCAAGAGCGTGTAAGTAGAATGACATTTGCTAGTCGTAAAAGGCGTGTTGTATTTACTGCAAGGTTTGATCAAGAAAAACAACCCGACTTCTATATGGATATTGCAGAACAGTTTCGTCACAAAGATATAGAGTTTGCTATATTGCAAGGTGGGCCGTTACGTAGTAATAACCCAAAGTATATCAAACGTGCAAGAGATCTAGAAGCCCAAGGTGTTCTTAAGATTTACGAAAATCTTAAAAAGAATGAATACTACAACATTGTAAATGATAGCAGAGTACTATTTAATTGTGCGTTACAAGACTGGACTAGTAATACTGTAAGTGAAGCAGATGCATTAGGTGCTAATGTGTTGTTTCCAGCATACAGAAGTTTTCCAGAAATCTTTGCAAACGATCATACACGTATGTATGTTCCTTGGAGTAAAGAAGATGCAATTAACAAACTAGGTCCGTTACTAGATGCACCACATAAAGATATGGGCAAAATTAGTAATTGGACTAGTTTGACTATTAATCGTTGTATAGATATTATGCAAGGCATCGGCGAAGAATGGAATCGTGATAACAATCGTTATAGAGATGAAGTAGCAAAAAGGAAGTACTAATGACTAAGGTAAACTTAAAATCTGTTAAAGATAATTTGTTTGACGGGCTATGAAGATCTT